>Ga0206127_1000757_pt1 | contig 38400 bp, 32 predicted proteins | sample Helgoland_Spring_6_FD_148646 | JGI IMG/M metagenome (GOLD analysis project Ga0206127, IMG submission 148646) | Pelagic subsurface seawater microbial communities from Kabeltonne, Helgoland, North Sea - Helgoland_Spring_Bloom_20160419_1 | ecosystem: Environmental > Aquatic > Marine > Epipelagic ...
TGAATCCGTACCTATCATCATGCCTCCTGGAAATGCATAATTTTCAAGAACTACTTGGTGAATGATTCCTGCACCAGGTTTCCAAAATCCTATTCCATATTTATTTGATACAGCCTCCAAGAAATTAAAAACTTCATTGCTTGTATTCAGCGCGTTTTGTAAATCGGTACCAGCACCTATTTTGGCTTGAATCAAATGGTCACAATGTACGGTCGTGGGGGCTTCTACCCTCTTCTTACCTGCTTGCATAAATTGAAGCAAAGCCATTTGGGCCGTCGCATCTTGTAGGGCGATGCGATCAGGAGCAAAATTCACATATGAATCACCTCTTTTAAAGACCTCGTTAGGTCTTCCTTTAAACAAATGTGAATAGAGTATTTTCTCTGATAAAGTTAAAGGTCGTCCGTTCAATGCTCTCGCCTTTTCAACCCTTTGCGAAATTGTTTGATAAACCTTTTTGATCATTTCAATATCAAATACCATAATGTGTAAATTTAGCCGTGTCGATTTGATTAACAATGCGAAGATATCTAATAAAAAAAATGTCTACAAGTCCTCCTGTTTTATTTATTAAGTCCGTTTCATTAATAAAGATATTTAAAAAATATTTTTAATGGGTTAGAAAATTCATGAAGAGGAAAGGTTTTCTAATGACCTTGGGCAGTAGCTTTCTTATACATTTAAAAGCATGGCATCTATTCAGAGCACACCTATTCCTTCTCACATGGAAATGTAATGATTTTTTAGATTTTAGGTTGTATATTCTGGTTAGTCTAAATTTGTATTTGAAGTAGACCTTGAAAGAATTATGAATTTAAGTTTTTGGGAAAGAAATCAATGGTTTGACAATCTAGATGCCATCATTATTGGTAGTGGTATTGTCGGTTTGAGTACGGCGATTCACATACTAGAATCTAATCCTCATCATAAAGTTTTGATTCTCGAAAAGGGGATTTTACCACAAGGGGGAAGTACTAAAAATGCAGGCTTTGCCTGTTTTGGAAGTCTTTCAGAGCTCATCCATGATCTAGATAGCCACAGTCCAGCGGAAGTGATTGATATGGTTCGGTTGCGTTGGGAAGGATTGAACTCTATGAGAACCTTACTTGGAGATGAGCAGATGGGTTACGAATGTCATGGAGGCTATGAGCTTTTTTTAGAACAGGATCTCACCTTATTTAACAACTGTCTTGGGCATTTAGAAAATATTAATAAGCTTTTACTTTCTGTTTTTAATGCACCCGCTTTTGTTGAGCAGGATACTCCGTTTGACTTTGGAAATGTTCATCATCACTGCTTTTTTAATCCCTTTGAAGGACAAATAGATACGGGAAAAATGATGGACGCCCTAATAAAAAAGGCCGTAGGCTTAGGTGCCCATATTCTGACGGGCATGAATGTAAATAAAACATCTACGGATGGCAAAGTCTATCTTCAAAACGATTTTGAAATTCAGGGGAAAAAGATCATAGTAGCGACTAATGGTTTTGCTAATCAGCTTTTAAACGTGTCGGTAGAGCCAGCGCGAGCTCAAGTGTTGATCACTCATAAAATTGAAAATTTAGCTATCAAGGGCACCTTTCATATGGATGAAGGCTATTATTACTTTCGAAACATCAATGATAGAATTTTGTTTGGTGGCGGTCGTCAATTAGACTTGAAAGGAGAAACAACTTCCGAATTTGGTTTAAATACACTTATACAGGAAAACCTTTCAAAACTTTTAAAATCCGTCATCTTACCACAAACTCCTTTTGAAATTGATGATAGTTGGAGCGGTATCATGGGTGTAGGCAATCAAAAAACACCATTGATAAAAACTTTTTCTGATCAACTTTATTGCGGTGTCCGATTGGGAGGAATGGGTGTGGCAATAGGTAATCTGGTTGGTAAAAAACTAGCAGAAAAAATCAATCTCTGAATATCCTCAATTAAGGAGTATAAATACATCCAATGTCATCCTGTTTTAATAATAAGGGGCAAGCAGTTTTTGATCAATTGCTCCTGACTTCAATATTATTTTTTGCTGTAAAAATAAAAAAGTACACCTAAGAAATCGGTAATACCTACATTAGCATAGGCGGTTGGGCCCACTGCGGACCTACAGCTACACGATATCCAATGATGACTACCCACATTCTTTGTGTTATGGTATATTTTTGGCCAAAAGTAGGCAAGGCATCAATGGCCAAATCAGCGATTTTCCATGCAATGAGTGCCATTTCTAAGAAAGTAACACCCATAAATTGACCTAGAGTTAATAAGGAAGGAGACATTTAAAAGCTTGCCCTTCCATAAACATATCAGTTGCAAAGAGCGCACTGAGCCCATTGATCAGCATGACGACCGTATCAATTAGCCGCTTTTAGACCATACAGCCAATCAATCGTTTATGTGTTTAAAAGTTGTTTAAAACATTATTCATTTTTCTTAAAGTAACGACCTGAGAAACATGATATTTGTATCGAGCTACAGTCAGCAAGATTTAATCGCTTAATTAATACTTCAAATGAGTAAATACAGTACAGGAATTGAATTTAAACATGACTCTGGTCTATTTAATCATTATAAAAAGTATTTTGATCAGCCCACAATTAGGGCATTCAAAGCTAAAAACTCTTTAGATCGCTCATATGAGGGCTTTATTGCATTTAAAAAAGAAATTGAGGCCTTTATCAAGAAAAATATCAAATATGAGTCAGAGGCTGATTATTATGCCCTTGTGGATACCCTCAAAATATTATCCGAAGATGACTCTGAAAGTTAAGTGTTTTGTCTATATCTGATGTGGGCCCCACAACATCCATCTTTTTTTAAAAACTTTGAAAGATGAATAGAAAGTCTATTTGAGCATTTTTTTTTGAGATTTTATTTCAATGAAAATTTTATTCATATTAATGAATGAATAAATAAGATCAGTAAAGATAATATTAGGCAGATGACGATATATCACTAGGTTGACTCAAGAAGATTTTTGTTCTTAGCAAGAATATTCATATTGATGTGGTCGCTGACAGGCCTAACAGCTAAAATCAAATGATTCATAATATATACCATTTAAATACCGGAAAGAATATGGGTTATTGAGGTTATTCCTCAGTTTTTATTTCTAATGATCATGACACTTCCTTGCCAATCCATAAGCTCGATTATCGGTTCAGGAATATTTTCAACAAATGTATTGACGGCCTTAGGAATTCCATCCCATGTGTGATTGTAGTCATGAATAATGATGACTCCGCCAGGATTCATTTTAGGATAAAAAAACTTTAAAGCTTCAAGAGTAGGTACATATAAATCTGCATCAAGATGCACCAATGCAAATCTTTCGTTTTCCAAACCTAAAGTGGTTTCTGGAAAATATCCTTTCTTAAAGATGAGTTTATCATTACCTCCAATATAAGCTCGTACTATTTCTACATCAGTATCAGAAAAGTTGGAAGGGTTAAACTTATCCTCCTGCTGAACTTCGACTGTCAAATCTCGAGGATCAAAGCCATTAAAGGTATCAAATAGATAAAGTTTTCGATCTACATCCATCCAATGAATGGCCTTGGCAGTAACTCCCTTGTGAACTCCTAACTCAGCAAAAGCACCTGTGATTTTCATTCTTTTGAGATACTCGATTTGAAACCAAAGATTATAAAATCGCACCCGATCTCGAAACGTACGTTCCATCTTAATCAGCTGAGGAGTCACCGTCTTGAGTGCTACCGCTTGATCCCAAGCATAAGGTTTATTGATTTTATATGACCAAAATGTCTCAAAATATTTATATCCAATCAGGATTAAACATACACACAATACAAAGTTTAATACTTGAAACCAAGTTACGAACATAATGAAATAATTAATAGTCTAAATTATCTATTATTTATTGTCTCGTCTGAAGTTTTTGAGTTCAGTATTGGGGACAATCACTGATCCATGATCCCACATGTCCATACTATTGACGAACTCCTTTTTAATGGTCATTTTTTCAGGTTCCTTAACGAGCTCAAAAGCTTCTTTTGCTAAATTTTGCCTATGCATCACCAATAGCTCCCACCCATTTTTTGTTTCAAATTTCATATCTAATGCAAATTTGATTTTATCCAAAGCCTTATCAAACAAGAACCGCTTTTCTTTCTTTACCAAAAAGAAATTACGATCTATAGAGTAAAACTCTTGCTTTTCAGCGTTTATATATTTCACAAAATACGCCGTATCTAACTTTTCATAAATGACTTGGGCCTTTTTGTAGTTTACTTTGTGGCCTATTCCTAATAAATTAATATTTTCAGTAATTTTGCCTGTTGCGAATTCATAATATAGCTGTAGAATAGCATAATTCGTGGTAGCTATGTACAATATTCCTTGAAAAATTCCTTGTTCTTTGGGTTCAAAACTGATTTTATAAACCCATTCATTATTAAATAAGGTCAATTCTTTTTGATAATTGTATTTCTTAGGTTTGTTAATGAACTCTAAGTTGTTCGAGTTAATATCGGCAGTATTGACTAAAAAATTTTCTATATCCTTTCTAAGATATTCTGAGCTTATTAAATAATTGGTAGTGTCATCCGCATTTGTCATTACAGTATCTACGTCTTCAGAATCTGGCTCATTGAGCTCTAGTTTTGATGAAATGATCCCCATACCCATTTTGTAATACAATTCGTCATCTTCAAAACTGAGTTCAATATCCTCTGTTATGTTTAATATTTTTTCCTCAATCTGATTCTGTACTGACAGTGCTGTTCTTTCTTGTAAAGAAATCCCTTCAATAGGCATAATTTTCGTTTCAGCACCATGACTGTAAAAATCAACAATAACATCTCTGTATGATTTAATATTCTCTGGAATGACTTCTAAAACTTCATCGACTAATCCCTGATCAATATCATCAAAGCTTGTTTTTAAGACGTTCATTCTATTTGCTTCACTGAATGGAGTATTATTATAACTATGGTAAAAGAGGTGTTGTAACTGATTGACTTTAGGATGATTGTTAGGGAAATTTTTTTTAACTAATTTGATGATTGCTAACGCGTTCAACGTTTGGGAGTAAACCGGTATTTCCGCTAAATTTAGTTGTACAGAACGCAGCCATACGCTTCCCTCCATCAATAGGGATTTAACACTGACACCTAACGTTTCATATCCCATATAGCTGAAATACAATGAATCTTCTAACCTATCAGCAGCGATGTCCATGACATACATACCCTCAGAATTAGAAACGCTACCGTTGCGATAGTCATTAAAAGAAATACTAGCAAAGGGCAAAGAAAGACCCGTCTCCGTATCAAGTACCCTTCCGGTAATGATTTTTTTTTGAGCCCATATTGAAAGATTACAAACAATTAAAAGACTTATGAATGACATTCTCATATATTATTATTATTGATTTTTATAGGCATACAATTAATATTGACTTAATGATATAATTAGTAAGCAATAGTTTGTTTAACTATAATCGAAAGGATGATTCCTCTCTTTAGTTCCAACGCCGGGTCAGCATGTCATTATTGTATGGTCATCGTAATATTTTTTTTTGTTTTGGAACAGTAGAAAACTACTATCGTTATTTTATGCCTAGGTAAAGATATCATTTGCAGCTGGGAGTCGGAATTCATTGATTATTTAATTGTATTTATCACAAAGGATGATTTAACTAAAAAGGGTGGATTAATGACCCTTATTAGGTTTACATTAATCCCTATTAAAATAATAGTTGTCATATATATTATGATGCTTAGGCCCAATCATTATTGTAACTCTACTCCATGAATAAGAACTTGAAATTGAAAATAATTGAAACTCTATCATTATTTATTCATAATTATCCTGTTATTTTAATTCTTTTAAAACAAAAAAAGTAATTCATTTTTTGTTTTAAAATAGCAATTTAATAATTGTTAAGGCCATAAATTAGATCAATTAACTTAAACATCAAAACATGGAAAATCTAATATGAACTCATTTCTGTGTCTTAATCATTAGACTGTTACTTGCTCAATAGAATGATGCCTATCTCATACAATTTCGTTTTGTAAAAGTGACTGGAGACACCGAGGAGTTTATCAAAACGAATAAATAATTTTATAAAAAAATAGCCAAAAAAACCGTAGCCGAAGAAAAATGGGCAAATGGGGTATGATACAATCTTGGTCTGAGCTTAATAAATTTGTATTCTTTCATCCCTTCAAAAGCCCTCAGCAATATGCGACATTTGATTTCAGTATTTTTAATAATGATCTTGCTCAAGAATTAGGGCTTAAAACTCCAAATAAGGAGCCTTTTTAGCGAAAGGAATAGCTCCCTTTGAAATTTGGTAAATTGTTGACAATGTCTTAAGTAAACGAAAACTTAGTTATTTCATCATGCAAATAAAAACGAAATAGAAAATCCGCAAGGATTTTCAGAAGTAGGCGAGAACATGCAATTACTTATAGCCATTGTTAGCAATAGTTCTTTACCGCAATATTTTTAGTTTACCCTGCGAATTTTCACACCAAAAACAGTCGCCTTCATCTGGTCTAAGTTCCAATGCTCTTTGATAACTTTCTATGGCTTTATCGTTTTGCTTTGCATTAAAATAGATATCTCCCATAGTATCCCAAATGTTTCCATCATCTGGAAATAATTCAGTATAAAGTTTTGCAATATAGATTGCTTTATTAAGTCGTTTCTCTCTCATATAAACACCACTCAATCTGTTTAGTGACACAGGTGTCTTTAATAATTCTTCAAAATTGGACTTTAAAGCTTTACCCAGATTTTTTATATCACCTGAATAGTTTTCAGTAAACATCAAAAGTTGAAAGACTTCACTTTTAGGCATAGGTTGAGCAATATAACTCGAATCAAACAACATTTTTTCCAATTCGTATGGAATTCTTGAAGCTTCTCGGATAGATGTATTTGTGGCAAACAAAATCAAGGCATCTTCCTCAGGAAATCAGCTAAATTCATAGTATGAAACACCATTAAAGCCATTATGGGAAATCACCTTACTGTTTCTGTTAGATTCAAATATTGCCCAACCATAAGCGTAGTGACTAGACTCGTCTTCGTTTTCAGCAACATAAGGTGCTGTCAGTTTTTGAATTGAAGATTTATTGAGAACCTTATTATTTTTTAAGGCTAAGTACCATTTATACATATCGTTCTGTGTAGAGTTTATGCCTCCATTTGCCTTTAAAGTCCAAGCTATTTTGCCGTCTTGTTTATACCAAGAGACGTGATTATCCTTGTTAATGACATTGTATAAATACTCATTAGTGTTCGAATTATTGTCCCAGTTCGGTAACAGATAACCTGTATGGTACATTCCGCTTGGTTCAAACAATTTTTCTTTAAGATAGTCTTCATAACTTTATCCTGAAACTAATTCAATTATTAGTCCAAGTACACTGTACCCTGAATGGGAATAGGAATAGTTTATTCCTGGTTTAAAACGTAACTGACTGCTAAATAATTTTTTAAAATAAATGTCTTGCGGAATATGGTCGAAATCTCCATTTCCAATACCATGTCCGAAGCCTGCAGAATGTGTTAGTAAGTGATGAATAGTGATTTCTCTTTTATCCAAAGGAATGTCTTTAAAATATTGACTTAAAGAATCGGTTACCTTTAACTGCCCTTCTTCTACAAGTTTTACGATAGCAGCTCCTGTAAATTGTTTAGTTACAGAACAGATATCAAAAACGGTTTCAGGGGTATTTGGAATAGAATTCTTTTTATTAGCAAACCCATAACCTTTGTTAAGAATTATACTGTCGTTTTTGACAATCAATAAAGAACCGTTAAAGCCATTGGATTCACATTCTTTTAAGTAAAGGTCTATTTGAGTGTCTTGACCATTAAAATTTGAGATTTTTTCTTGTTTCTTCTTGCTGGAAACAAAGGAAATTATGCTTACTAGTAACATAAATGTTTTAATTTTTTTCATTGCTTTTTTTGAATTATGGCTAACGGTTTTGTATGTGATTTGTAACGAAGGTGTAAAAAATATACGTTGTTGTAATTAGTTTATTCAATTTATCAACTTTATTCTATTTTTAGATTCTTACTTGGTAAGCTATAAATAAGCAACCTGATATGATTATTATGTTTATAGTAGCTCTAGCTATCCATGATAATTTTGAATAATCAAATTTCGCATAGTCACTTAAAATCACACTGAGCCCCATAAATAAAAACCATGGTGTTAGGAGTAAGGTAAATTTCCATTTTAGTAACATGATCGCTAGGTCATGGATAAATCCACAGACAACAAAAGTGAATATTAGGGATAATGCTTGGGGTAATATGAGTTTAAGCGGTTTGAATATATATTTCCCCAGATAGAATCCCCAGATTGGATTCCAGTATTGTCAAAATATCGAAAACTTTCCAGCTCCCAGGGAACGAATCAACATATTGCGAAGTGAATCCCCGTGACCTAAAGGCATACCATTTCTTCTTTTTACGTAATCAGACAAATTCAAATTAGCAGTTTATATATTCAATGGTTTAATTAATTACAACTGGTTATATCCGAACAAAAGCTTGTGTTAAGAGCTAAATATTTCGGGATAACACAACTTTTTGTTTGTCATTATTTTTTTTCAAATATTAAATATAAATTTCGTGAGAACTGGTTCTCACGAAACATTATTTACCATATACTCATCATAAATGAGTTTAAATTCACAGACCGCAAAAAGGTTGTTTATATTAATAGATTATAAGGAGAATTGGTCATGAAGCCACAACAAGAAGAAAATATCAGAGCAAAATGGGACTTTGATATTAGATTGACCAATAACCATTGGGAAGATCGCCAGATGGTAAACCACAGTGGTATATCGTTCGATGGTTTCCAATGTATAGAGGCTTTTTTAAAAAGCGCCACTTACATTGGTAATTCATCTAACCCGAATAAGTATCTTGAAACATACATGAAAGTGATTGAGGAAAAGCAATTGTCAAGTGCCAGCGATGCATGAAAATAATCTACTTAGAAAATTACAGATGATAGTTGGAATTAATCTGAATATTTAACTGTTTTTTTATATGTAGGGCTCTTAATCATTTTAAGGCCTATGATGTTGATAATTATAAATGCGTTCAAAAAAACTAACAAATAAGGATCTGAACAAAGGTTAAACGATTCAATGAGTAATAAAATTTCATCAATTCAAAGGATGAATAAATGTGAATGGAATTAGATTATTTGATAGTTTAGATTTATATGAAAATAAATAAAGATAAAAATATTTATATCATTGGAGCAGGTATAAGTGGTTTGATCGCTGCACAAAATCTAGAACAAAAGGGATATGTGCCCACGATTTTAGAGGCCGCGGGCTATATTGGAGGTCGGGTAAGAACAGAAATTATAGATGGTTGGATTTTAGATGTGGGTTTTCAAGTCTTATTAGATGCGTACCCCATGAGTAAAAAATACTTAAACTATGCCGATTTAGATTTACAAAAATTGTCTCCTGGTGCTCGTATGTACACCGATAATGATTCCTCCATCATTGGAGATCCACTTAGAGACATCTCTATGTTTTTCCCCACGCTATTTTCGAGCATTGGATCCCTGCGTGATAAACTTAAAATATTTCAACTCAGTCTTCGACTAAAAAATACGTCAATCGCCGCCCTATTTAATAAAAAAGAGCATACTACCTTGTCTCATTTACAGTATTTAGGCTTTTCAGATAAAATTATCACTCAGTTTTTTAAGCCCTTTTTTTCTGGTATTTTTTTGGAGTGCCATCTTCATACTTCTAGTAGAATGTTTGAATTTATCTATAAAATGTTCGCTGAAGGTTTTGCCACCCTACCCAAGGCAGGGATTGGTGCAATCGCGACGCAATTGGCAGGTCAATTAAAGACGACTCAACTTCAGTTAAATAACGAAGTACAAAAAGTGAACACTGATTTTATAACCATGGCTTCAGGAGATCAATATCCTTATGATGTGTGCATTGTCGCTACGGATCCAAGTAGCTTTCTCGAAGGTTATTCTGTTAAGAACAGATGGAAAACATGCGATACTTTGTACTTCAGTGCGCCGGTAACTGATGTGCCACGACCCATCATCCATCTATCAGCTCTTTCAGACACTTTAATTAATAATATTTTTTATCCAACGAGTGTTCAACGGGCTCCTGACCCCAATCTTCAGTTGATTTCAGTCACTGTAGTAAAACAACATTCGTTTTCCTCTGAAGTCCTAGTTTCTCAAGTTATGGGTGAGCTTGAAAAGTATTTTTCGATTACAAAAACTAAATTTATCAAGCATTATGCGATACAAAGATCGCTTCCTGATCTTGGAACTGTATCTTACGAGCCGAATCTTGATTTGATGACATATGCAGATAAAATCTTCTTGTGTGGGGACCATACTGCCAATGGGTCTTTAAATGCAGCGATGGTCTCTGGTGAAAGAGCATCTTATGCCGCATTAAATCGCCTAAAAACTAATTGAATTTAAAAGTGTAACCAAAATCCCTAAATAAATATTCCTAAAGTTAATCCTTTAAAGGAAATGCGATTACTCGTAATTCAGGGTAATAAAACCTATTTAGGACGACAATATAGCGCCTCAAGTAGGTAAATGACAGCTAGTTGAAATCTACTGTTGGCTTCATCATCACGAACCAATTTGGTAGCACCGAAAGTGGGATTTTTGTGATGGTTATAATTAGGAAGGTACGTTATTTGAACACACAACGATAAGAGATTTTTCAATCTCTTCGGGTCGGATCAACGTCTTGATATTGCCAACTTTTAATCACAGGTTCTTCAGATAACAATTCAAGCTTTTGTAATTCTTTCAAAAAGTGGCTTCCATGTTCAACACGCTTTTTGTATAAAATACCTTTCTCCTTAATAATTAAGTGAATTCCAAATTGTTCCATTTGACCCAAAATATGTTCTTTTTTTGGATCTTTTTCGTATTTGGGGAGAGCTATAAAATCTGCTTGATTAACCATACTATATTATTTTCATTGAAAACGCTGCAATACGCAAATACGTTCCAATAATAGACAAAATTTGAATGAATTACGCTGATAGATAAACTTATCTATAAATTATTTCTTCTTTTTGATTTTTTTTGTTTTCTATTTTTTTCAATAATCAATTCGTTGGCCTTGATTAACGCCCTCCAATCATTTTTTGGTTCAAAGGCCAAATCTAAGGTTGCCGCATAGTCTGCTTTATTTATAGATATGTTTACAATTTCACTCATTAAATCCGTTTCGATGAGATCATAGAGATGTTTTTCTTCAGTGCTGCAAAAAGAAATAGCCGTACCTCTCTTTCCTGCTCTTCCCGTTCTGCCTACGCGATGGATATAAGTTTCACTAGAATCGGGCAAATCATAATTAATAACAAAATCAACATTTGGTACATCAATACCTCGTGCACTAACATCTGTAGTGATTAAGATTTTGATTGTACCTATATGAAACGATTTCATGGCTTGTTCCCTTTCTTCTTGAGACTTATCTCCGTGCAATGTTACCGACTGAATGTTAACGCGATCCATAGCCAATTTTACGCGCTCTGCGCGAACTTTGGTCCTCACAAAAATTAATATTTTTGCTTTTTCATTCTTTTGAATAAAGGAACCTAAAAAATAGCGCTTATCACCCATCTCAATGAATGCAACCCCATGATCGATACTTTTTGCTACTGAATTATTGGGTGATATCTGAATCCGAATCGGATTTTTAACGATTGAATAAGCTAGTTTTTTAATTTCTTTATTAATAGTAGCCGAAAAAAATAAATTTTGCCTTCTTAAAGGTACTTTTCGGATCAAATCTCTGATATCATCTATGAAACCTAAGTCCAACATATGATCGGCTTCATCCAAAACCAGTATTTTCAAATGAGTGACATCAATAATTCCCTGACTCAATAAATCAAACATCCTTCCTGGAGTAGCAATCAAAATAGAGGCTCCTGATTGAAGCTGCTTAATCTGCTCCTCTTGATCCACACCGCCATAAACGCAAACGGCAGAGGCTTTTATTCCTTTACCTAAAGAAATGAAAGTCTGATGAATCTGTCGGGCTAATTCATGGGTAGGCGCTAAAATTAAGGCATAAATACCCCTTGTTGGACTTTTATTAGCAGCTACCATATCCAAAATAGGGATGGTAAATGCTGCCGTTTTTCCTGTACCTGTTTGAGCAATGGCCAAAACATCCTGACCATCTAGTATGGGCTTAATACATTTAAATTGAATGTCTGTAGGTCTGTTAAAGCCTTGCCATTCAATATTATTTTTTAGGGTGTTATTAATATTATATTGGGAAAATTTCATAGTTACGCTAAAGCTCAAAGATAGAGCATCGCTTGATCAAACTCTTTTTTTTATTGAAGTTGAAAAATATATGTAATTTCATACTTAGCTCAAAAAAGCAAATATATTTTTAAATTATTTTAATATTTATGATTTTAAGGCATTAATAATTTATAAAAATATTAATAAATTTGTTTTTATTTTAATAAAATAGCCACTGTGCACTTATGAATACTATCGGTTTTTTTAAGTATTGATGGTCAAAAAGTCACCTTAGTTAAAAGTCATATAATTTTAAAAGCCAACGAAAAGATCACGTATATCTATTTCTTAAATAAGGTTATGGTTGATTATTACAATTGCCTCGATCATCCTAGAGAAGAAGTTTTTATATAAAGAAATAAAGGTTCATCAGAATTACATATATCTAAGGGACTTGGCTGTAATGATTGGAGGTTAAAACAAGAAATTAAGTCCTGACTTAATTTCTTCGTCTTCCTTTTCTATGATTTTTTTTTGGCGCCCTTTTATCTCGAAAGTTTCTTTTTTTCGAAGGGGCAGAAAATTTTGATTTTCTAGCCTGTTCATCAAGATTCACCCGGATATCTCGGCCTTTGATCTCGATACCGACAAAAGTCTCGCCCAATTTCTGATCGTACTTAGCGTCGACATCAAAATAAGCACAATTCTTTTTAATACTTAAAGGACCGAAATATTTGCGATCTATTTTGGAATTATCGGATAAAAAATGAATCAAGTCTTCCTTAGTCATCCCGTCAATTGTTCCTATATTGACAAAATATCTATTAAAAGCGCCTCCATTTTTCTTATCTGACTTGCTTGATCGTGATCCTGAGCCTGAAACTTCGTTTAAATCAGATTGACCACCTCCCTGAATCATTAAGTGATCCAATTGAGTCGTAATTAATCTTTTTAGTATATCTTCTTTATCCAAATGTTCAAACTGTCCGTTGAGTTTGCTTAAGATGCTCTCTGCTTGCGCATCTACGGTTGTATTAATAATTAAACTGGCCCAATTATTAATTCTTGTAGACTTGAGTTCTTCAAGTGTAGGCACCTCAATTTTTTCAAAGCTAATATTAATTCTTTTTTCAATTTCGGTGATTCTTCGCCCCTCTCTTGGTGTGATGAAAGCAATAGAAGTACCCTTTTTACCTGCACGTCCCGTCCGACCACTCCTGTGTGTATAACTTTCTAACTGATCGGGTAAGGTGTGATGCATCACATGAGTAAGGTCATTTACATCAATCCCTCTGGCAGCTACATCGGTAGCTATTAATAATTGCATTGATCGTGTTTTAAAGCGCTTCATGACAGTATCTCGTTGACTTTGGGATAAGTCCCCATGGAGGGCTTCGACTCCATATCCCAAATGACCTAAGTCATCTGCGATTTCCTGGGTTTCCCTTTTGGTCCTACAAAACAATACCCCCCTCATGTCTGACTGAATATCCATAAACCGCTTTATCGCCGGCACCTTGTTGGATGATTTTGTGATCACGTATTTATGGGTGATATCTCTATTGCTTTGTTCTTTTGAATTTACTGAGACTTCAACCGGAGTCTTCATGTATTTCGTTACAATTCTTCTGATTTCCTTGGGCATGGTCGCTGAAAAAAGCCATGTCACCCTTTGCTCTGGAGTAAACGAAAGGATCTGATCAATGTCTTCTTTAAAGCCCATATTAAGCATTTCATCGGCCTCATCTAAAACAACATACTGTACTTGATCCAAGTTAATTGCCTTTCTTTTGATTAAATCTATCAATCGCCCAGGAGTGGCAATTACAATTTGAGTAGGCTTTCTTAATGCACTTATTTGATTGGTAATCGCAGCGCCTCCAAAGACCACCTCTACGTTTACTCCCTTTATACCTTTAGCGAACTGAGCAACTTGCTTTGCTGTTTGTTGTACCAATTCTCGAGTAGGTGCCAACACCAAAGCTTGAACCGATCGGTTGTCACGATCTATCAGGTCGATAAGAGGAAGCCCAAAAGCAGCTGTTTTTCCAGTTCCAGTTTGTGCTAAACCGATAAAATCAATAGGCGTATCACTCAAGAGCGAGGGGATTGCTTGTTCTTGAACAGGGGTAGGTGATGTAAAACCTAAATTATTAAGAACATCAATCAATGGATTAGATAATCCTAAATTAGAAAAAGTACTCAATGGGAATTTTTTTAATGATGCGCAAAGCTAATCAAATGACTCTAGGATAAGTTTTTATTCTTCATTAAATAAATGTAAACCCTCATTAAACCCATTTTCGAATGAAAAATTTCTAAAAAAACTCAAAACCTTCGTTAAAATTAATTTTAAGTCATTAGTAATCACTTTGTAATATTGTTCGGGTTAATAGAAATTTTAATATGCTTGTAATATGTTATTTAAATCAACTTTGATTAATATTAATTACAGTTTAATATTTTAAAAAAAATCCAACATCAAATGAAGTTTACGGCACCACTCCATGCATTTACCTATTGGGAAAAAAACAATCCTGATCAACTTATGTTCCACCAGCCCTTTGCCCAGGGTTCGGTAAAAACGACTTATCGAGAAGCCGGAATTGAAATTAGGAAAATCGCCCAAGCCTTGATTGCAATGGATTATGCTCCTAAATCCAAAATTGCCTTACTTTCAAAAAATTGCAGCCATTGGATTATGGCAGACTTAGCTATCCAAATGTCAGGACATATCTCTGTTCCTATTTACCCAACAATAAATGCCAACTCCATTGCAGAAATTATGTCTCACAGTGATTCAAAAGCAGTTATTGTAGGGAAATTAGATAACTATGAGTCTCAAAAATCTGGCTTAGAAGGATTCACTAAGATAGGGATTAAGGCTTATCAGGTGGAAGAAAAATTGATTTGGGAAGATCTGGTTGCCCAAAATGAAGCCTTGACAGATGTTCCGGAACAAAATCCTGAAGATCTGTTGACAATCATGTATACGTCCGGTACCACCGGATCTCCGAAAGGAGTTATGCATAGTGTAGGTTCATTCAATGAGGTCACCAACACGGCCGTCGATGCAATTGCTATAAAGGCCAGTAAACCCCGTTTTTTCTCCTATTTACCTCTTACGCACATAGCCGAAAGGATAGGTATAGAAATGTTCGGGTTGTATCAAGGAGGGAGTTTTAACTTTCCCCAATCCATAGAAACCTTTGCTGATGATTTAGCGGCGACTCAACCCGATCTGTTTTTTGCGGTACCTAGGATATGGACTAAATTTCAAGATAGTATCCTACATACCATCCCTCAAAAAAAGTTAGATCTTTTATTGTCAATTCCGATTATAAATAACGTCATTAGGAAAAAAATAAAGAAAAAGCTCGGCTTACTAAATACTCAAGCAATTTTTACGGGTGCGGCTCCTATTTCTATAAGTCAATTGATTTGGTTCAAACGACTAGATATTGACATTTGTCAAGCCTATGGTCTAACTGAAGATTGTATCCGTTCTCATTTTAATCTGCCTGGGCAAAATAAATTTGGATCTGTAGGCAAGCCACTGGCTGGTGTTGAATTAAAATTTTCTCCTGAAGATGAAATTTTGATCAAAAGTGAATGTCTGATGCAGGGCTATTACAAGGAAGAACAAATGACCAGTGAGGTGTTCACAGAAGATGGCTTTTTAAGAACAGGAGACATAGGTGAATATGATCATGATGGCTTTCTTTGGATTACCGGAAGAATTAAAGATCAATTCAAGACAGATAAAGGAAAATATATTTCACCAGCACCTATAGAGCTCGAAATGATGAAAAATACGGACATTGACCAAGTATGCGTGGTCGGAACAGGTATTCCTCAACCCATTGGACTCATCGTTTTGTCTGATACGGGAAAAGAAAAAGAGCAAGCAGCATTGGTAGAGAGTCTTGAGCAAACCATAAAAGTGCTAAATCCAAACTTGGAAAGTGTGGCAAAAATTGAAAAAATAGTGGTTATGAAGGAGGATTGGACCATCGACAATGGTTTACTTACTCCGACCATGAAAATAAAGAGGAATCGAGTTGAGAAAATTCATCAAGACGTATATGCCCAATGGTTTATGGACGAAGCAGCTATATTATTTGAGTAAAACACCCATTAACCTGTGTTTCTCATAGCGCTTGAAAGCGCATTAATGGAAAGCATGATCTCGGTTTGTGTTTTTTGCGCGGCTTGCTCATCGTGTATTTTTTCAGTACGCCATTTTTTCAATAAATTGATCTGTCGCTCATGCAGTGGGTCCATTAAAGATGCTCGCAGCATATTTGAATAATAATGATTTACGCGCCGTTCTTCAATTGGTCGTCCTAGTAACATTTCAAGATGATATTTCACTCGCATCAGTTCGTTCAAAAACAAGTCTGTAAACTTTTCTCTAATCTCTTTATTTAGCACTAAATCAGCATATTTTAGCATGATTCTCTCATCAGTAGCAGCAATACTGGTGTCTATATTTGTAAATACATATCTTATGAAAGGATCATCTTTCATTTTCAATTTAAATAAATCGTAATCCGTAGGAGATTCACTTTTAAGTTGATCCAGTGCGGCACCAATCCCATACCAGCTGGTCATATGAAACCTACATTGACTCCATGAAAAAACCCAAGGGATCGCTCTCAAATCTGAAAGCGAATTGGCGCCAGTTCTCTTGGCTGGCCTCGACCCAATCTTACTGGTTTCAATGGCATCTATAGGTGTTGCCTGTCTGAAAAACTCCATAAACCCTTCTTCATTGATCATCTTTTCGTAGGTCTTTTGTGAATTCATTGATAACTGCTCTAAAATGCTTGCTTGTGCATGGAAAACTCTCGGAGAATGCCTATCTAAGATGGTTTTAGACAATGCATTGGCAGCTAACAGTTCTAGATTGTAGGCCGCATTTACTTTATTGGCATACTTTTGAGCAATGGTCTCCCCTTGCTCGGTCAAACGGACATCGCCATTCAACGCTGAATGTGGAAGGGCATCAATAAAATAATGGGTAGGTCCAGATCCCCTACTTATCGAGCCACCCTTGCCGTGGAAATACCTAATTCTTACCCCGTTGTCAACGCCAACTTGACTTAGATTGTATTGGGCTTTGTAAAGGTTCCATTGGCTAGCCATGATGCCCCCATCTTTGTTGCTATCGCTGTAACCCACCATTACCTGCTGCACGGGTTCCTTTTCACCTCCCTTGAGTACTTGTAAAGTTCTTTTTGTAAAAGGGTGATTTAGGAAGCCGTGTAAGATTTCAGGAGCCACTCCTAAATCACCAATGGTCTCAAATAGAGGGACTACCGGTATTTTAGAAATTAATCCCGCTGTTGTCATTTGTGTAAGTCCAGCTTCTCTTGCCAAAACATAAACCACTAATAAATCAGATAATGATCGGGTCATACTTACGATCAAAGATCCTATGCAATTCATACCATACTTATCTGTATGCTCAGCGATCACCCCATAACATTCCATTACTTTTTGGGCATGCATTTTAAGAACTGTTTTAGAATGTGTGAACAAACGAGCAGAAAGCAACTCTTTATTTAAAAAATCAAGCCGTTCCATTTCACTCCATTCTGAAAAATTAGTCTTTTCAGCCAATGAGGCCTCTAGAAGTTCATCCATGGCCTGGTCATGAAAAGTACTGTTTTGACGAATATCCAATGCCGCTAGATGAAAACCAAAAATCTCAACAATCCTTAAGGTCGCATTTACTTCGTTGTAGGCTGTTGATTGTGCACCAAAATCAATCAACTCTTTTTGTAATATTTTTAAATCGGAAAGCAGCTCTGAAGAATGGAGATAAGCTCCTTTAGATGCCAATAATTCAGTAGCATGACCTCTTTTGGTATCAACAGGAAGTCTAGCAATCATTAAGCTTATGAACTGTCTAAAAACCTCTCCTTTGTTACGCGCCAAAATTTGCTCTCCATAGCCTATTAATTCCTCCTTCATTTCCATGATTTTGGATTGTAGAGCTTTACTAGAGGCTTCCAAAGGATAGGCAAAACTCAATTTTTTAACCAAGTCCAATAATTTTCTTCTGATAACAACGAATGCATTGAGCCTCAATTGCAGTAAGGTATCTCGAGTAACTGTGTTGGTAACCAAAGGATGACCATCACGATCACCTCCTACCCAATTTCCAAATCTAATTTTCGGGAAGGCATCGTTCTCTGAAACTTCATTCTGGGCAAAACCTTGATCATTACAAGCGCTAATCAATCTCTTATCTAATATTGGGATAACATCGGGAAATACGTTGGTTAAATAGTGAAAAATATTTCTCAATTCAGACGCTACATCAGGTTTTTCCAAATAGATTTCTCCTGTTTTCCAGAGACGGTAAAGAATTTGCTTGATATCCCGCCTTAAATCTCCTAGTTCATGCGTATTATACATTGAGTTTTCGCGCTGTACCATTTTAAGATACAATTCCCTTCTGTGCTCTAAGACGGTCGCGCGCTTCGCCTCAGTAGGATGTGCTGTGAGAACGGGCTCAACAAAAACTTGCTTGATCCCTTCTATGATTTCTGCATTAGATATGCCGTGGGTATGCAATTCCTTGATATTAGAAGTCCATAGACCGCTGACAGCAGATAAATCTCTGCTCTCCTGTCTACGACGGTTTTGAACCGCTCCATTGATCTCAACCAAATTAATTAACTGGAAAACCAAGGAATATAATTGCAGATATTTTGAAGAAAACTCATGATTTCCCTTGCTCTCTACGTTGATCCAAGGAATTTCCTTTGCAATGTCCAAGGCACCATTCTCTTCCAAAATTTCCCTCAGAGCGGTTAATAAAAAAAACAGATCGTCATAAGGCTTCCCTATTTTACTTCTTACAGCATTAAAGACGTCATTCATAAATGGTTTATTTTGTGGGTCTAAACTATGTTAGGCTCTTTTTTTTTCTTGAATCGGCAAATACTAGGGGTGCACCACAATATTAACAAGGAAAACCGGAAAATCTATCTGTCAGTAAACATTTGACACCTATATTTGCATTTCAAAATAAAAAAACTACAATATGGATAACCGAAAATATTTACCCCTTTTGTTAATTTTAGGAGCTTCGCTATTGGTCCTTTTTTCTATATCAAATAGTATATTCTTTACCATACAGGCGACCGAAAGAGCAGTTATGTTTAAGAAGTTTAGTGGTGGGTTGGACAAAGACAATATTTTCGAACCGGGATTTCATGTGAAGGCTCCTTGGAATGAAGTATACGTTTATGATGTTTCTGAGAATCAAATTGAAGAAACTATGGATGTGCTCGATAAGAGTGGATTGAGTATTAATATCGACGTAACTGTAAGATTTCATCCTATGTATGATTCTATTGGCGAAATTCATGAAACCTTTCAAAAAGATTATATCCGTCGATTGGTTATCCCTGAGGTAAGATCAACGGTCAGACAAGTGACTGGTAGGTACACTGCAGAGGAAATTTATTCTACTAAACGACCGGAGGTTGAAAGTGCCATTAAAACTGAAGCGGCTGCGGTGTTGGCTTCACCGGGAAACAGTATTGTCATGAGAGCCTTGCTCATTCGAGCTATCTCGCTTCCTGAACAAATTAAAGAAGCGATAGAAAACAAACTTAAACAAGAACAAGAAGCATTGGCTTATCAATTTCGGTTGGATAAAGAGCAGAGTGAAGCTGAGAGAAAGCGTATTGCAGCTGAGGGTGAGGCGATCGCTAACAAGATTATCAATAATAGTCTGACAGATGAGCTGTTGAAAATGAGAGGCATTGAAGCGACGATCGAACTATCCAAATCACCGAATGCCAAAACAATCATTATTGGGAGTGGTAAAGATGGACTGCCCCTTATTCTTGGAGGAAATAATTAATAAAATTTAAACATATAATATAGTAGAATGTCAGAATATGCTCAAATTATTGTGGATGGTAAAACCTACGAGCTACCCCTTATAAGAGGTGCCGAAAATGAATTAGCCATCGACATAAGTAAATTGAGGAATCAATCAGGCATCATTACATTGGATCCGGGGTTCAAAAATACCGGATCCACGAAGAGTGCCATTACTTTTTTAGACGGGGAAACCGGGATTTTGAACTACCGTGGTTATCCCATAGAACAATTGGCTGATCATTCAACTTTTACTGAGGTATCTTATTTGCTCATCTATGGGGAGTTACCTACTGCCGTAGAGCTGGCAACATTCCAAAATGTGACGACACAGCACACCTTAGTACACGAAGATTTTAAGACGATACTTGATGGATTCCCCTCTACAAGTCATCCTATGGGAGTACTCTCTTCATTGGTTACGGCATTAAATGCGTTTTATCCAAAGAGCACAAATTTAGATAAAAGCCCTGAGGCCATCAACTTAAGTATCATTCGCCTATTGGCCAAGATGCCTACTTTCGCGGCTTGGTCCTACAAGAAAAAAATGGGCCAGCCAGTTAATTATCCTAATAATAATTTAGATTACTGCAGCAATTTTCTTCACATGATGTTTGCTTTACCCACCATGTCTTATGATATCAATCCGGTGGTTACCAAAGCGCTAGATAAGCTCTTAATTCTGCATGCTGACCATGAACAAAATTGTTCAGCGAGTACCGTACGTATTGTAGGTTCATCTCAAGCAAGTCTGTATGCCTCCATATCGGCAGGGATCAATGCCTTGTGGGGACCTTTGCATGGTGGAGCAAATCAAGCGGTCATTGATATGCTAGAATCCATAAAAGCAGATGGCGGTAACATCCAAAAATGGATGGACAAGGCAAAAGACAAAAACGATCCTTTCAGACTGATGGGTTTTGGACATCGGGTGTACAAAAATTTTGATCCCAGAGCCAAAATCATTAAGAAGGCTGCAGATGAGGTGTTAACCGCCCTTGGCGTTCAAGATCCTGTTTTGGATATAGCCAAAGGGTTAGAAGAAAAAGCATTGGTTGATCCTTATTTTGTGGAAAGAAAACTCTACCCCAATGTGGATTTTTATTCAGGAATCATTTATCGTGCATTAGGTATTCCAACTGAGATGTTTACTGTCATGTTTGCCCTTGGTAGATTACCTGGTTGGATTGCACAATGGCAAGAAATGCGGGTAAATCAGGAGCCTATTGGACGTCCCAGACAAATTTATACGGGGAAGACTAAAAGAGCATATCTTCCTTCTAGTCAACGATAATAATCCGAACTATATTATCAGTATTTTTTCTTAAGTATTTCGCTTAAAATAATGGCTTTTTTGAGACCTTTTGGAGATTTAAAATCTTTCCTGATTTCACGAGCAGTGATTTGTCTAGGTCTGTCTTGAGAATCTTTCATCTCATATTCTTTGAAATGCTGATTTTTATTTAAGGGTGCAATTTTTGGAAAAGTCAACTCCGAAACGGGTTCGGGTGTTTTGTCCTTTGGAATTGAATTTTGGTTAATAGTATGCTCCGTCTCAACACTAGCTATTTTCTCATTTTCTGTGACTATAACCTCTTCATTATCAGCTTTATCTAGCACATTCAAACCCGTAAATTCCCCCAATAATTCTTCGAATGTTTTGACTTTCTTTTTAACAATACTCCCTTTATCTTGCGATTCAGGAGCGACTGATTTGTTCTTTTTTCTTAACTTCGATAAAAAATATATCGCGCCTAGTACGAGGTATATCCAATTTTGAATGTTGTCCATAATATTAAAGCTAAAAATAGCCTAATTTTACCAGTTCAACATCAAAACAGAATTATTTTTGTCTATGCAATTAACCCGCTTAGAAATAAAAGGCTTTAAAAGCTTTGCAGATAAAGTGGTCATCAATTTTGATCAAGGAATTACTGGAATCGTTGGTCCAAATGGTTGCGGGAAATCTAATGTGGTTGATGCTGTTAGATGGGTTTTAGGTGAGCAAAAATCCAGGGTCTTGAGATCTGATAAAATGGATAATATCATTTTTAATGGAACCAAATCTAGAAAACCTACACAACTCGCCGAAGTATCTATAAGTTTTGATAATACCAAAAACTTACTTCCCACTGAATATAACGAGGTGACCATCAGTAGGCGATTTTACCGATCGGGAGAGAGTGAATATCAACTCAATGGAGTAACCTGTAGACTCAAGGACATTACCAACCTATTTCTAGATACCGGAATCGCCTCCAATTCCTATGCTATCATCGAATTAAAGATGATTGATGATTTGCTTAACGATAAAGATCATTCCAGGCGAAGTTTGTTTGAAGAAGCTGCAGGTATTTCAAAGTTTAAAAAAAGAAAAAAAGAAACTTTAAAAAAGTTAAGTGACACAGATGCAGATTTAAATCGCGTTGAGGACGTCCTTTATGAAATTGAAAAAAATCTCAAATCTCTGGAGAAACAGGCAAAGCAGACTAAAAAATACTACGAAATAAAGGAAGATTATCGGCTTTTAAGTATCAGTATGGCTCGTAAAGGGATCTTCAACCAACAAGAGACTTTTGATAATACTCAAAAACGGATTGCTGCTGAAAATAATAAAAAGCAGGCCCTAAACACGCAACTCTTAAAAGAAGAGGTGGTAACAGAAAAATTAAAGTCCGATCTTATTATCAAAGAAAAAGTACTGGCTGCCCAACAAAAATCATTAAATGACCATGTTCACAGCATTCGATCTTATGAAAATGAAAAGAAAATTAAAGTGGCTAGGCAGCGCTTTCTTCAGGATAAAATTGAACAATTAAAGAATCAAATTAATCGTGATCAGGAAAGTGCTGATCGATCTTCTTTCGCTATTCAAGGATTAAAAAAAGCATTTGGTATAGCGGAAAAAGATTTGACAGCTCATTTTACATCCTTAAATTTAATGAAAGAAAAATTTGAGGCTCAACAACAGGCTACCCGAGGGGCGCAGGATCAATTGGATATCAGCAATCAAATCTATTTGAATGCACGTGAATCGGTCTTTCAATACTCCAAAAATTTAGAAATTAAAGAAATTCAATTAAATACGCTCAAAGTTGAGTTTGAAAAAACCAATATTGATTCATCTGATCACAATAATAGTCTACAGGAGTTTGACATAAAGGTGAATGAAATCGTTTTAGAAAAAGAACAAAAGCAATCCATTTTCGATAAACTATTTAAAGAACAAAAAAGCTTAGATAAAAAGAAAAAGGCATTGATTAGTAAAATTTACTTGATCAAAGATGAATTTAATTTAGTCAATAGAAAACTAGATGCTAACCAAAATGAATATAATCTGATCAAATCATTGATTGATAACTTGGAAGGATTCCCTGAAGCCATCAAGTTTTTAAAGAAGAAAAGTCAGTGGAAAAACACCCCCCTACTTTCCGATATCATTACGTGCCCCGAGGATTATAGGGTCTGTATAGAGAACTTTTTAGAGCCTTATATGAACTATTATGTCTTTGACAAAGTGGTTGATGCAATAGATGCCATCACACTACTTGGTGATGGCAATAAGGGTAAAGCACATTTTTTTATCATGGAACTTTTAGAAACCTTTAAACCCCATGATATCCTGCCCATTGATAGTTTGCAATCTGCCACTGAGCTGATCGATTATGACATTAAATACACAAAGCTAATTACGTATTTACTTCATAATGTATACATATATGAAGGCAGTAAACCCCAAGGGGCTGATGAACTTGTATTGATTGAAAAGTCAGGTAAAATCATTTATAAAACCTACAGTATCTCCGGTGGTTCTGTAGGCTTATTTGAAGGTAAAAGAATTGGTAGGGCCAAAAATCTAGAAACCTTATCTATCCAAATCAAAAAATTGAAGTACCAACAGCAAATATTATCTCAAAAATTACTTGAAAGTCAAAACAAATTTGAAAAGATCAAGTTAAAAGATAAATTAGTTGAATTGGAGGGCTTAAAAGATGAGATAAATAAAATAAATGAATCTTATGCTACCTTTAAAACGCGCCAAGAACAGTTTTTCAGCTTACTCAACTCAAATACCACAAGGAAAGAAGATATTGAAAATCAGATAAAAGTCATCCGTGAAGAAATTAAGCTTCTGCAACCCCAGCAAAAGGAACAACAAGCTAGTCTCATTGAGTCAGAGCAGAAGGTTGATGAGCAAAAACTATCTGTTGAGAAACTAAATCAATTATTGGCTGCAGACTCATCAGGTTACAATGAGGCCAATGTCAAGTACCATGAGGAAAAAAACAAAGTAGATCGCATTGCTCAAGAAATCCTTCACAAAGAAGAATCTTTTCAAAATAGCACAAAACGTATTGAGTATGATCAAGAAGATCTTAAAAATAGCGAAAAAGACTTAAATCAATTAATCAGTAATACCGTTACAGAAGATGATCAACTTGTCGAAATGTACGCTCAAAAAGAAAGGTTCGAATGGGCTTTAAGCGAAGTTGAGAAAGCCTATTATCAACATCGAGGAAACATTGAAGTACAAGAAAAAAATCTCAAAGAGATTCGGAACAATCGAGAGTCTGCAGATCAGTTGTTGATGGAATGGAGAGAAAAACTAAGTGATGCTAAAATGCATCTTAATTCTATAAAAGACCGTTTATCGGTTGAATTCAATGTTACCTTAGAAAATATAGAAGATAATGAGTTAAAGCCTGAATATGAAAAACTAGGCTTTGATGCCCTTGAGAACCAAGTGAAAATCTCTAAAACAAAACTCGAAAACATGGGAGCAATCAATCCGATGGCTATGGAAGCTTATGATGAAATCAAAGAGCGCTATAGTTTTATCATCACCCAAAAAGAAGATCTACTGAAGGCAAAAGATACATTAATCTCCACTATTGGAGAAATTGATGAAGTGGCCAAAGAAACTTTTTTAAGTTCATTTGAGAGTATTAAAAAGAATTTCGTTAAAGTATTTAGGGCCTTATTTACAGAAGAAGATGATTGTGACTTAAATTTAACAAGACCAGATGACCCCTTGGAGTCCCCTATTGATATTATTGCCAAGCCAAAAGGGAAACGACCATTGACCATCAATCAATTGTCTGGTGGTGAAAAAACTTTAACGGCTACTGCTTTGCTCTTCGCAATATATCTGATTAAACCCGCCCCTTTTTGTATTTTTGATGAGGTAGATGCTCCTTTGGACGATGCCAATATTGATAAATTCAATCAAATTATTCGTGAATTTTCAAAGGATTCACAATTCATTATCGTTACCCATAATAAGCGGACGATGTCCAGCACCGATCTTGTCTATGGCATCACCATGATCGAACAAGGCATCTCAAAAGTCATCCCTGTCGATCTGAGAGCATTAGCTTAATCTGGCATAAATGTAAGAAATATCCTCCAAATCAGAGGGTATTTAATGATCTTATGACGACGTTTTCATTTATCGCTCTAATGGTTCAAAGGAATGCATTTCTTCATTAACTATCTCTAATTTTTCTGTCAACTCTTTTAAATAATCGGAGCTCATTAATTGCTGCATGCCTGCCATATCTACATCATAGAGCATGACCATACAACTCTTATCGTTGATTTTCCCAACAGTTGTTCTGGTTTCGTCACAAACGGTTGCTCGTTCTTTATGCGAATCAAACTCTTTCTTCCAGATACTGTAATTATTACAAGATACCTTAAAAACTAAATTCATTGATATTGTGGTTTAATGGTTAATAATACCAAATATAAAAAAATCTAGTATTCAGAAAAAAATTAAATTCACTTACTGATTAAGCATTATAGTAGAATCGCTCATGCACAATTGAGCCTTGCTCCCATTGCTGCACCGCTACTTGTTCCATATTAACACGATTTCCTCCTTTAAAAGTAATGTCCATCGCTACTTCTACAAAAACTTTTCCTTTATCTATGTCTTCGGATATTGCTTTCACCTCAAGGCTATGAAAAACTTCCACATTATTTAAAAATTGTTCTTCATACTGACGGCAGGCCACTTTTCCTTCTCGCTTTCCTGAGGGTTCTTCCATCACTATATTTTCAGCATAGTTAGCATCGAATGCTTCCAATAATTGTCCTTGTCCTACTTGATCGTAAAGTTGTTTGCTCCTTATTAAGTTTGTCATCTTTTTTTTGTTTAATTAAATGATAGCACAAAGATTTCAAAAAAATAAGCGAGCTGCCTTAATCTAGATTAAGAAGTTTAATACTAAATCAATACCAATGCTATTATGTTTTTTTACTTCTTATTTTACTGAGGGCTTCAGGAGTGATTCCTAAATAAGAGGCGATCATATATTGTGGGATTCGATTGGGCAAATCTGGATAATCCTTGAGAAATAATGCGTACCGTTCACTAGCAGTGGCACTCATAAGCATCAGTACCCTCCGTTGTAATAAACCTACCCTTCTACCCAGCAAATGCAAATGTTTTTTGAGTTGATCATGGCTTAACTGATCTCCATTTAAGTGATCTATTTTTAATATTATCAATTCCGTATCCTCTAAACAATCTATGAATAATTCCGTGGGATGATTATATTGATACGCCTCAATATCCCCAATTATCCACTCCTCCAGTGCAAACATAAATATATGCTGTTTGCCTTTACTGTCAATCGTATAACTTCTTACCAGTCCTTTTTTGATATAAAAAGCCTTCAAATGTACTTCTTCTTTATTTTGAAGAATGGTTCCCTTTTTAAAGAACTTTATCTCGGTGTTGGGTTCCTGCAAAGGCAAGGACGGAGATGGAGACATATCAGATCATTTAAATCTATGGAGGAAGAACGCGATCTTTTCTAAACCGCTTTTACATTTATTGATTTACGTTGATCCTGATGAGTTTTTCAGCGTTTAAAAAGTAGCCTGTTCAAAAGACATCAGGAATAGCGTCAAAAAGCCAGTTTTTAATTGATTTTATCGTCAATAGAATGTTTACCACCACCAACAAACATCAAAAATAAAAATACGACTAAAAACATCAATGGCTTTTCTTGCTTTAAGAAAGGATCGGCACCATGATGAATAAAAGCCGCGACAAACATGGTAAAAGATAACAAAAAAGCATTTATTCGCGTCCAAAAACCAAATATTAAGCCAATAGCTGCAAAAAATTCTGCCAATACGACCAATGTAAATGACAGTTCTGAGCCTATACCCAAAGGATCTGAAAACTTAAAATTGCCGTCCAATAATCTTAAAAATTTACCATAACCATGCGTGAGCATCATGCCCCCTATAGTCACTCTCAGAAATAGTATGCCAAAATTTACGGTACCGGGGCGCAGTTGAGTATTCATTAATTTTTTAACCATATCTTGTTTTGTTTTTTTTAGAAAATTAATAACATTGGATAAATAAAATTCGGATATTAAAATTTTTAAAGAATTAACCTAGATTAATTTTTGTATGGAAAATCAGGTCTCTTTTAGGTATTACCAAATCAGCTAAATTTCACGATCAATTTCTGAATCAATTCAACGCCTCTTTTTAATTGAGTCTTACTTACAAATTCATTAGCTCTATGTGCTTGGGCGATATCGCCAGGTCCGCATATTATGGAGGGAAATCCACCTTTTTCAAATTGACCTGCCTCTGCAGCATAAGAAACAGTATCAAATTGATCGGCTTCCGTTAATTCTTTGATGAGTTGTGCAATCTCTTGATCTTCCTTAGTGTCTAAAGCGGGTACCTCTGGATGATCATTAATATTCTCTATCACAAAATCAGTGAAAATTGTTCTTAATTCTCGCTCACGAGTCCTACAATGCGCATCAAACGCTTCAAGTATTTGAGAGATACTATCTTGTGGTATACATCGGATATCCCATTTAAATGAACATCGATCTGCAATGATATTAGGTGCTATGCCCCCATGAAGAGTGCCTACATGGATGGAGGTATGGGGTGGATCAAAGCGGTCATCCGAACTTTGATCCACCAATTGATTCATTTTTTCTTCTAACCAGATGATCAATCTTGAAGCTTCATGAATAGCACTGATTTCTTGTCTGATCCGACTGCTGTGTCCAGCAGATCCATTGACAATAGTTTCTTGGACACAAATTCCCTTTTGACCCACGATCGGAATAAGCATAGAAGGCTCTCCTATCCATGCATAGGCAGGTTTTTCGTCATAGTGTGACGAGATGGCTTCAATCAAATCAGGCGCTCCCAAGCATCCAATTTCCTCATCGTAAGAAAAAGCAAAATAAATCGGTTTTTTTAAATCCGCATTGACCATCATCGGGGCTGCGGTCATGACACAAGCCAAAAAAGCTTTCATATCGCAAGAGCCGCGGCCATAAAGCTTGTCTCCGATTTCAGTCAATACAAAGGGATCTGTATCCCAATTTTGACCTGCCACAGGTACAACATCGGTATGGCCAGAAAGAATAATTCCCCCATCTATCGCCGGACCAATCCTACAATGTAAGGACGATTTATTACCTTCCTCATTATATACTCGAAAAGAAGTTATACCCAATTCGGTAAGATAGGATTCGATCCATGACAGAATGGAAAGATTTGATTCACCTCCTAAAACAGGAAAAGAGACTAATTTTGCTAATATTTGTTCTACATTCATAATTACATTAAAAAGGTCCCCAATTGATGGCTACACTAACTAACAAATACAACCAACTTATTAATAAAATAACACCCATTACTGGTAGTATAAACTTTAGCCAACGGTCAAAAGTAACTCTACAAAGGGACAGCATGGCAATCAGTCCACCCAATGCGGGATTCATGAGATTTGAAACGCCATCTCCGACCTGAAAGGCAAGTATGGTCGTTTGCCTTGTCAAGCCTAACAGCTCTCCGGTTGGTATCATGATAGGCAAGGTGGCTAGGGCTTGACCACTACCTGAAGGTATGGCAAAGTTAATCAATAATTGCGCCAATGACATGCCGAGGGCTGATCCATAGACGGAGAGACCGTTTAAGGATTGCGCCAACTCATAGGCAATGGTATCTCCAATACTGGCTTCCTCTAAAATCACTTTAATAGTTGCAGCAAAGCCCACCATAAACGCTCCAGGCGCGACTAAACTGATGGATTTAAAACTAGTTTCACCAATGGTCATACTACTCATACCTGAGGCCCAACCAGCAATAATAGAAATCATTAAAAAAATCGCAGAAATTTGATTTAAATACCAATGCCATTGGAATACTCCAAATAGCATAAAGACTAACCCTGATAAAAAAATAAATAATATAAGTAAATCCTTATTTTGTAATCGATAGGTTGACAAATCTTTAGTAAGACCAAATCCACCTTGATCAACGCCATGAGTAAGGCTTTGCTTTGGATTTTTGATAATTTTTTTAAAATAACGAAGATTAAAATAGGCCAAAACCGTCAACGCTGAAAAGCACAACATGCTTCTCATTAATGCTCCTGAAAACATAGGTAGTTCTGCTATCTTGTGTCCTGTTCCGACCGTATAAGGATTAATTGGAGACAAGCCAAATCCAGCAGTAACGCCACCAACAGCAATCGCAGCAGCCAACATCAAATCTCCCCCCAACGCCAAGCTGATTGTTGCCGCAATCGGAATCATAGCTATATTATTCTCATAGCCTACCATTACACCTAATAAGCCAAAAATATAGGTCAGTACGGCTACAATTATTAGTCTACGCTTCAAGCCCAACTTAAAAATAAATGTCCCAACCACATTTTCGATCATTTTAGACTTTTCTAAAATGCCGAACATGATACCACTGGCCATCACGACCCAAATCACTTCTATTGCCACACCAAAACCCTTCGGCATCGCAATGAACATATCCATTACATCAAGAGGGTGCTCAGCGATTGAGCGATAAGTACCGGCCATCACTCTAAGCCTACCATCGATCAAAACACGATCAAAAGTTCCAGCTGGTATAATATGGGTAGCCAAAGTGGCTAAAACAATGATAAAAAAAAGTAATACAATGGAATGAGGAAATTCTTTAAAAAAAAAAGATTTGAAATTCAAAGATTTGAAATTTAATTAAATGTAAATGGATTTAATTCTTTCGAAAGATAATTAAGATAAGGTTCTGCTCCAAGTATTCCTTTTTTTTCTAAAATTTCAATGTAAAGCAAGAGTATTTTTATGTTCGTCTTGTGCAATGATTTCTTTACAGAGGTCATGTATTTGCTCAAAGCTAGAAATCCATCAATCCCATCTACTCCACCCGCTGCCAAATTTAATAATTCTTGCTCCTTTTGCAGAAGCATTTCATAACGAAGCACTAAATCATTAAATTGTTTCATTTTTTGAAGGTCTATCGAGACGTTTATTTCTTCTAAATGTTTCAATTCATTGGCCGTACCGATTAAACTCAGTTCTTCTCTTTTCAGTTTAGGTTTGTCCTCGTTAAATAGGGGAATTGTTATTCCGATCCGATAGTCCATTTGATTTTTAATGCCCACTCCTCCATCTATATCATAACCTGCTTGAACAAATCCAATATTCCAACTTTCAGCATAATCTATATTGAGCTTTAATCGATCTAAATTGAGCTTTTCCGAAGCCAAATCCACTTCTAAAAAGAAAGATTCATTACTATGAAGGGTTATTGTACTTTTGATGTCATCAATAGTTACCAATTCAAACTCATCCCAGTCTATATTTAAGAAAAGAGAATCATTGATCATGAGTTCACTGTTTTTAGCATGAATTAGAGCTTCAAAATCAGCCTGTTTTAGTCCTAGTTCTAATAATGTTTGATCCAGTTTGATCCAATCATTCAAAGCAAGAACTCCTTTTTGAGCTAATTCAAAAGCCTTTATTTGATTTTTTTCCTCTTGCAACAAAGATAGAGTCGTGACCAGATCGAAGTTATTGATGAGGCCGTTATATTTTTCCGACAATATCTCATTGAGTAAATGATCTCTAGTTTTTAACAGATAATCCTCTTTAGCGACATTAAAAACATTATTAGCGGCACGTTCCTTTGGATTTAAAATGCCCATACGCAGGGAAAAATTATCAGGAGATGAGTCGAAATTATTACCCCTTACACGCAGTTCTAATTCTCTTAAAGCAGGCGATTTGAATGAGTTTGAGTAATAATATGATAATTGTTGATTGATGGATGACAAACGAATATCATTGACCGCTTGTTGAAGCACCTGGTCAACGCGGGATTGTGCCAAAGCTAACCCACCTGAGAAAAACAATAGAACAGCAAAACCGATCCTATTCAATGCCATCGGATATATAGACGTAAACCTTTTCACCATTCAGAAATTGATTATTTTCTGATATTTTAACGAATATCTCCTGACCATATGAATTCACTCCATTAATGACATTCAATTTTTGAGGAAAGGACGTAATTCTTGATCCAATCTCAATAATCTCTCCATAAATTCTATACATACGATTCGTAGATTCCACTTGAACTTTAGCTCCCACATCAAGTCCGGCAATACCTCGTTCATTAATGAAAGCTTTAATTACCGTAGGATTAAGGCTATAGATAGATAAAATAGACTGATAAGGTGGAACCAACTCGTTCAGTTGTACATTGAGATTACCGATATTCCCCGTCTGATCAGCATATTGAATAAGATCAGCTGATTCGTCTTCCAACTTTAGCAAATCGTTTTTGAGAATTTTTATTTTCCCTTTGATCAAGCTGGTATCTTGAGTAAATTTTGAGGCCATTTGGATCATTCTCACCTCCATTTGTTTAGATTGATTAACTATCTCTTTTTTTAAAAAAAGGATTCTGGTTAACTTAATAGAATCTACCTGATTGTTGATTGCACCATCAAAAACAGCCTTTAATCTTGTTGTATTCTGAGCTCGTATTCTTTGTTCAAACATCAATTCATTACGCTCATTTTCCATTGTCAAGATCTTAAAAGAAGTCTCCGACTTTAATATTTCTTGTTCAAGCTGATAATGATTATTCAGTCCAACTTCTTGGATATTAAGACTGCTCAATTCACTGTTTTTTTTATAAATATCGGCTTCTAAATTAGTACTTTCTGCAATAAAAAGTTTGTCACCTTTTTTAACTTCCTGGCCTGGAACTACATAAATGGCTTTGATACGAATAGGCTTTTGATAGCTGATGACCGTAACTTGATTTTCTACCTGAGCAACCATCGCTTGGCTCTTATCCTTGTAATGAAATCCAAGGTAGGCCAATGAGGCCATTATCATTAGCCAGATAAATACAAATAATTTAGATCTGATCACAATTGAACATTTATTTTTTTCCTTACCACTTTAAGTTCTTTTAGCCCTGTTATAGCGGTAAGTTGATTGAAAACATCTTTTTCTAAAATTTCTGATTTTGTCAATAAGTGATATTCATTTTTAAAACTTCCATCAGACAATTTTCGCTGCGAGACAATATTTATTTCAAACGTATGCGTTAAATATTCTTGCAACGAAAATGTAAGAGGATTCTCATGGGAAATGAGTACCTCAAATAAGATATTTTCTGACTTGGCATATCTAGAAAAGCGCAACATAAGGGCAACCAAACAAAATAAAATCGTACCACTAACACTCACAGCATAGCCATAGACTCCCGTTGTGATCCCTACGGAGATGCCTGCAAACATAAAAATAATATTTCTGGGATCTGATACCAAAGTTCTGAATCTAATGATCGCCACTGCCCCTATGATTCCAAAACCAACGGCTAGGTTATTACCCACAGACATGATAATCATGGAAGTTACAATCGCACTTAAGACAATTGCCTGGAAGAAGTAATTAGGGAAGTGTGCGCCCTGAAATGTAAAATGAAAAGTCAATGCAATGGCTGAGCTCAGCGTGAACGCGAGCAACAACGAAAAGATGGCCACCTCTAAGGAAGGAAAATCGTAATAATTAACCCCCTCTAAAAAACTTTCAAGCATAATTGCAATAATTAATCTACAAAAAAAATCATAATTTAATGAAAGAACTAGCTATTAGAACATTTTAATTTAATAGTAAGTTAATGTAGATGACAAAGAAAAGGTCCCTGCTCAATTGGGGCTAACTGATCCTTAATGGTATGGCTAAATTAATCCGAAAATCTTTTTTATTAGATTGCCATCCGCCTCAACAAGTGGGATCATCTATTTTTATTATCCAATAAATCAACTTGCGTGAATCATTTATTCCCGTTACATTTAAAGCATAAATAAGATTTTTAGAAAGATAAAAACATGAGGTACAAATATCTTAAACTCTTTTTCCTTTTGAGCTTTACTGTGGAAGTTACTGCACAAACACTCGATTTATTTAATGCTGAAAACTTGGAGGGCTGGACTGTATATGGAACTGAAAAATGGTATGTGGATGGGGGTGAATTGATTTGCGAAAGCGGACCAGATCAAAATTATGGTTACTTAGCTACCAATAAATATTATGATAACTTCGAATTGGCATTGGAATTTAAGCAAGAAGCCAATGGTAATAGTGGCGTATTTTTTAGATCTACTTTGGAAGGGACCAAAATTAGTGGTTGGCAAGTAGAAGTAGCCCCTGCTAATCATCCCAAAGACAAAACGGGGGGTATTTATGAATCTTATGGTCGTGGATGGCTCATCAAACCGCCTACCGAAACTGATTCAGTGCTTAAAATGGGAGAATGGAATACCTTAAAAATAGTCGCCCAAGGGGATGAAGTTTCAACCTGGCTCAACAATGTCCCTATGGTATCCATTAATGATAGTCTCATTGGTAAAGGAAAGGGATCTATTGCCCTTCAAATTCATGACGGAGGTGGAATTAAAGTCAAATGGCGAAACATTAAAATAACAGAATTAAAATAAGTAGACTCAAAATAGACGCATTATACTGCCCTTATCAAGACAAAAAAGTAAGCATGCAACTATACAATAACCTCAGTGCGCAAGAACAAGCTGAACTCATAGATCAAGCGGGTATAAAAAGATTGACACTCTCTTTCTACAAATACCATAATCTAAGTAATCCTGAGACTTTGAGGAATCACTTGTATACACATTGGAAAGCTTTACAAGTTTTGGGGAGGATCTTTGTAGCAAGTGAAGGTATCAATGCGCAACTTTCTGTACCCGCCCCTCAATTTCACAGCTTTAAACAGATATTAGATGAGATTCCCTTTCTCAAAGGAATCCGATTAAATATTGCCGTTGAACAATATGACAAATCATTTTTAAAGCTTAAAATAAAATTACGCTCAAAAATACTTGCCGATGGGCTTGATGACCAAACTTTTGATCCTACAGATGTGGGAACGCATTTAAAGGCAGAAGCATTCAATCAAATCATAGCTGATCCAGATACTATTTTAGTAGATATGCGCAATCATTATGAAACTGAAATAGGACATTTTGAAAATGCCCTCACTCCAGATGTAGATACCTTTCGAGATTCTCTAGAAATAATTGAAAAGGATATTGAATCTTACAAAAAAGACAAAAATATCGTCATGTATTGCACTGGTGGAATCAGATGCGAGAAGGCTAGTGCCTATTTCAAACACAAAGGCTTTAAAAAGTTATTTCAATTGGAGGGTGGCATCATCGAATATGCCCGACAAGTAAGAACACTTAATTTAGAAAATAAATTTAAAGGCAAGAATTTTGTTTTTGATCAACGAATGGCAGAACGCATTTCTGAGGATATCATTTCATTTTGCCATCAATGTGGTGACCCATCAGATACCCATGTGAACTGTGCTAACGAGGCATGCCATCTTTTGTTCATCCAGTGCAGTAATTGTAGGAAAGCTATGGATCAATGCTGTACCAACGCATGTAAGGAGATCAACACCAAGCCTCTAAAAGAACAAAAGGAATTAAGAAGAGGCAATAAAATTAAATCTAAAATATTTAGAAAAGGAAGATCTAAAGAACATATTCAAGGAACTTAAAAAGCACCTAAAACAGACGAATCAAATATTCTCAAGTTCTCTTTTCTTACTCCAACTTATTAGTTTTACCTCTTTAGACTCTTTATGGTTGCAATATGTACATTGATAGAATTTTTCAACTAACCCTTCCTCAAATTCAGATGCCTCCTTCAGTACTTTTTCTTTTCGTTCTTTTAGTGTTCTGAAATTACACGCTGGGCAAACAAGTGCTTTATCAGAAATATCATATTTATGAATAATCTTTTCATCAGATACTTCATCCATCCAAACGTCAAAATCAGCTTCTGAAGCTTCCTCCAATGCAATCATCTCATCTGACATGAATTCATCTTCCTCTAGTTCATTTAATAATTTCATATAGTTCCCACTAGAGGATTTCAATTTACTAAAACGAATAGATTTTAGTCTTTTTTCCAAAACGAAAGGGTAATAAAACTGCAAATACATATTGAAGCCGTAAGCAATCATAAATGCAAACATGAATGCCATTAGAGCAACAAAAATAAGCAACATCTGGTACCTATCGCCTAAAGATTTAGAGATTTCACTAAACAATAAAAAGAATATGGCAACTGAAAAAAAATTGGCAGTTCTTTTGAGATTTTTCACTTCATTATCTACTGCAAACTTATATTTTTCTGATCTTTTTGATTTACTGCCAAGCAAAATGAAATAAATTGTTTGGTTTAATATTGCTAACAATAAAAATCCATAACTTCCGTTATTAGATAGTTGTATCCAAATCTCTCCTAATGCGTTCATTGTAAAATAGTTAGTGTGTGGTCTATTGGTTATTAAGCAATGATAGTATATTTATTGAATAAATATAAATAAAATCATTGGATAAGTAGTACGAACAGACATTTTTAGTATCATTGCTATTCATGTCTTTTGAATGAATGAATGAATTTATTAGGAATAGATGTCGGAGGAACTGGTATCAAAGGAGCCATAATTAATACAGTCACAGGTCAATTGATTACAGATCGTAAAAGACTGCCCACTCCACAACCTGCCAACCCTCAGTTGATAATTGAAACTATTGTTGAATTGATTCAACTTTTCGATTGGAAAAAAGAAATTGGATGTGGTTTTCCCTCTGTGATACAAAAAGGAGTCGTTCGTACTGCTTCCAATATAGACAGGCAATGGATTGGATTGAACGCTGCGGATTTATTAACTGAGGCCTCAGGATGCCCGACCTATGTCATCAATGATGCGGATGCTGCTGGAAAAGCAGAGATTGCCTTTGGATCTGGGCAGGGTAAGAAAGGTAATCTCATTTTCCTTACCATCGGTACAGGTATCGGCTCTGCCCTCTTTCATGAGGGCAGCCTTTATCCAAATACTGAACTAGGTTTCTTGAAAATTAAAGGGCGGTATGGTGAAAATTATGCAGCTAATTCTATAAGAGAAGCTGAGCATTTGTCATGGAGTCAATGGGGCAAGCGCTTCTCTCGCTACCTAAAAAGAGTCGAATTCTTACTCACGCCTGATCTATTTATTTTAGGAGGTGGAATTAGTAAAAAATTCAACCTATATGAGCCATATTTAAAATGCGATACACCAATTATTCCTGCGCAATTAAAAAACAATGCGGGCATTATCGGGGCGGCAGTAGGTGCCGGACATTATTTCGAAAAGTCATCAGATTAATTCCAATCTGAATGAAAAATACCTGGTTTATCCTTTCTTTCGTAGGTATGAGATCCAAATAGGTCTCTTTGTGCTTGAATTAAGTTAAGAGGCAACTCGGCGCTTTTAAAGGCATCAAAATAATTGAGGGCATTGGACAATGCCAAAGTAGGGATGCCCTTAGCCACAGTATATTGTATGACTTTTCGTGTGGCGCCAACAACAGAATTAACTTTCTCAATGATCTCGGGAGATAATAATAAGCTTTCCAGTGAAGAATCGTTTTTATAGGCTAACCGAATATCTTCTAAGAACCTCGCACGAATGATGCATCCCCCTCTCCATATTTTCGCTATATGTTCCAAATTTAAATCATATTGATATTCTTTTGAAGCTCTGCTGAGTTGGGCCATCCCTTGTGCATAACTCATAATAAAGGCGAAATACAGGGCATCTCGAACCTCTTCTACATTGACTTCATGGACAAACTCACCTGATCTCTCTGTATATTTATCAGAAGCCTTCATGCGAATGTCTTTCATGCCCGAAATTTGCCGCATCGAAACTGCTGCGTCAATCGTAGGTATGGCAACACCTAGATCCATGGCGTTTTGAGAAGTCCATTTTCCAGTACCTTTTTGCTTGGCTTTATCTAAAATTTGATCTACTAAGTCACCAGAAGTGAGATCCTCTTTTTTATCAAATATTTGACTGGTAATCTCAACCAAGAAAGACTGCAAGACGCCCTGATTCCAATCATGGTAAGTTTGTTTCAAGCCTTCATTATCTTGTTGTAATCCTAGTTTCATTATGTGATAGGACTCACCAATAAGCTGCATCAAAGCATATTCAATCCCATTATGAATCATTTTAACATAATTGCCTGCAGAGCCTTTTCCCATAAAGTCTACACAGGGTTCGTTATTGACTTTAGCGGCGATTGCTTCGAAAATTGGCTTAATGATCTCGTAAGCCTTAGGGTCACCTCCTGGCATAATACTCGGACCCTTTCTTGCCCCCTCAGATCCCCCTGAGACACCCGTACCTATGAAATGAATGTCCTTGGATTTTAAAGAGGTAAATCTTCTATTGGTATCTTCGAAATGTGAGTTCCCGCCATCAATGATCAAGTCACCTGAATCCAATAAGGGGACTAAATCCGCAATGATATGGTCCACAGGTTCCCCTGCCGGAACGAGTAGCATAATTTTCCTTGGCCTGGCCAATTTTTTAATGAATGCTACTTTATCTAATGTCCCCTCGATAATATCTGAGTGACCTTCATCTTTTAAATCCGCTACTTTTTGGGCATCTGTGTCAAGACCAATCGCGGAAAAATGGTGATCAGCAACATTCAAAAGAAAATTTCTACCCATCACTCCTAACCCTACCAATCCAAAATCAAACAATTGTATCATAAGACAAAATATTATAAAATTTTCAACAAAACTAACAAAACAATAATCTCTGTGATAATAAATCAAATAGTAATTATTTAGTTTGTACTTGAATCCATTTTCACCAAAAGATGATAAGCCACAAAGAAGTAGAATCACAAGTGCTGGTAATTTTTGGCGCCTCGGGCGATTTAACCTCAAGAAAGTTATTACCAGAAATTTTCAACTTATTTCGTAAGGGATACATACCTGAGGAATATGCCATCATTGGTGTTGGTAGGAGTAATTATT
>Ga0206127_1000766_pt1 | contig 38235 bp, 36 predicted proteins | sample Helgoland_Spring_6_FD_148646 | JGI IMG/M metagenome (GOLD analysis project Ga0206127, IMG submission 148646) | Pelagic subsurface seawater microbial communities from Kabeltonne, Helgoland, North Sea - Helgoland_Spring_Bloom_20160419_1 | ecosystem: Environmental > Aquatic > Marine > Epipelagic ...
ATATTCCCTCCTTCTTCAAGACAAGATGGTTGAACAGGGAGCTAGTTTTAGTGAAGGCTCTATGTATTTAGAAAAAATTAGTCATGATAAAAATTTAATCACAGGGCAAAATCCCTGGTCTACATGGAAATTGGCTGAAAGTGTTATAGAACAATTAGAATATACACCTAAGTACAGAGAGTTAACAGATGAAGAAAATGCAGTTAAAATTTTATCTACTTACAGAGAAAAAGGAAAAGAAAAAGCAAAAAAGATGATTGAAAAGATGCTAATTGAAGATAAAAAGAAAGTAAATATAGTATTAATAGCAAAACATAGTATTATTTCGGCAATCCAGGGAGAAATAGGTGATTTTTTTAATTTAATAGGATTAGTTTCTTTTACAAAAAAATGTATTGCCAAAAGCGCAGATATTTAGTTACATTTGATTAAAATATTTTTTTTTTGAATTCATCAGATATTCTTTTAATACTTATAAGTAGTGCAGGACTTTTACACGGTCTTGCATTTGCTGTTTATTTAAGTTTTTATAAAAAGAAGAAAACAACAACCAATTATCTTTTAGCATTAATATTAGTTTTTATGGCTTTTAGAATTGGTAAGTCTGTATTGCTAAATTTTAATAACAATTTAGAGCCCATATTTATTTTTGTAGGGCTGGCTTTTCTGCTCTTAATAGGTCCTTTGTTACGATGGTATATAGCAGGAATGCTAGAAGTTAATTTTAAATTACCAAAAAATCTCTTTCTAGAATTAGTACCTTTTACAGTTTTTTTTATATCTAGTTTTTTTGTTAGCAAAAACTGGTTTGAGACAAACAGTAAAGAAGTAATTATTGTTTTTGGGAGTGCTATTATTTTTATTTACCTACATTTTGCATTTTACATATTTATTTCCAATAAAGTACTAAAAGAAACAAAGAAAGCTCTAAAAGACACATTGCAAACAAAAGCTCAGAAAGCAATAATTAATTGGTTAAACCTACTAATTATTGGATTTGTTATAATATGGGTATCCTATTTTTTAAATATAATTGATGGTGCAGTGCCTTACATAACGGGACCAATTATGTACTCTTTGGTAATTTATTTTTTAAGTTTTAAAGCATTTCAATTAAAGATAATAGATATTGATGGGAATGTGTTTAAAAAGAACGACGATTCCATTTTGTTTAATAAAATATCTCAATTAATAGAGGGCAAAAAATTATACCTAGAACCAAATGTATCGTTATCTAACTTAAGTCATTTAATTAATAAAAGCACACAGAAGACATCAGAAGTAATTAACCAATATGCAAAACAAAATTTTAATGATTTTATAAACTCTTACAGAATAAGAGAAGCAAAAAAAATGTTATCAAATAAAGAATACGCAAACTACACCATATCCTCAATTGCTTTTGATTGTGGCTTTAGTAGTTTATCTTCATTTAATGGAGCTTTTAAAAAATTTGAAAACAAAACACCATCTGTATTTAGAAAAACTAATCCATTATAAAAAATAGAATCCATACTCTTACTACATGATTTAATTCCTCTAAATAATTACATATATTTTTAGCGGTAATATAATTTATAAGAGTTAACACATTTTTTGAAATAAATTTGTAATTAATAACAACATTTACCCCTTATATTTTACGTTCCTGTACTTTTTCTTTCACCATTTAAAACTATTTTGTTGTTTTGCCAGAGATTATGGGTGTCAATAAAATAATAAATTTAATAAAAACTAAAGTGTCTCTTTATTGGAAATGCCAATTACTAGGTTGGAGTTTGGTATCTATTTATTGGGCTTATACTGTATATAATAGAGATAATTATGGTGTTTTTTACACCTTAGTAAACTATATGTTAGATATTTCTATTGGTATATTTTTAACTCATATGTATAGGCAATTTGTAATAAAAGCAAAATGGAGTATACTACCAATAAAACCATTACTAATACGCTTATTGCCTACAATAATTTTATTGGCTGTTATGTATGTAATACTTAACAATTTTAAATGGTATGCCTATTGGACCTATGTTGCAGGTAATAATAAAAATCTACTAGCATCTATTTTGTATTGGGACCCTATATTGCTTACAGGTCTTCGGTTAATGTCTATATGGGTATTGGCCTATCATTTATATCATTATTACCAAAAAGAAGTAATAACTGCAAAAGAGAATGCCAAGTTAACTTTAATAACAAAACAAGCAGAATTAGATAATTTATCGGCACAATTAAATCCACATTTTTTATTCAATTCTTTAAATTCTATTAAATCACTGGTTGTTGAAAATCCTAATGTTGCTAGAAGAGCTATAGATTTATTATCAGATTTATTACGTTCTTCATTATATGATAAAGACAAAGATTTAATACCTATTAAAAATGAACTCTCTTTAGTATATGATTATATTGAGTTAGAAAAGATGCGTTTTGAAGAACGACTGCAACTAAAAACCAATATTGACGATGACCTCAATAATTATAAGATTCCCACATTAAGTATTCAGTTGTTAGTTGAAAATGCAATTAAACATGGTATTGACTTAAAAGTTGGGGGTGGTGTTGTTTTCTTGAAAATTTATAAACAGGAAGGTGATATTTATATTACAGTTGAGAATCCTGGAGTAATTAACCAACATAAAAGTGTTGGATTAGGTTTGAAAAACTTAAAAAAACGCCTAGAAATTCAATATAAAGATAAGGCTGTTTTTAGTTTAACAGCGAAAGAAAATGACTGTATAGTTGCAGAAATAGTAATTCCAATGCATATAGAAGATGAAAAGATATAAAACCATAATCATTGATGACGAACGTTTAGCTAGAGAAGAAGTAAAACGTGCATTAGAAAAACATCAGGAGTTTGAAGTTATTGGTGAAGCAAGTCATGTAGATGAGGCCATATCTTTAATTGAAGAATTACAACCTGATATTTTATTTTTAGATATTCACATGCCTGGTAAATCTGGGTTTAATTTACTAGAAGAACTTACCACTATACCAGAGGTTGTTTTTACAACTGCATATGACCAATATGCTGTAAAAGCTTTTGAAATAAATGCTTTAGATTATTTGGTAAAACCGTTAAGAGAAGAACGTTTTGCAAAAACCATTGAAAAAGTAAAAATAGAATTGGCAGAAAAAGCAAAGCTAAAATCTGAAGTTTTGCCAATGCACAGAAAGATTTTTATTAAAGACGGAGAAAAATGCCACTTTATACCTTTAACAGAAATTTATTTTATAGAGTCTTTAGACAATTATGCACGGTTATATTTTGGCAAACAAAAAGCAATGATTAAACGTTCTCTTAATCTATTGGCAGAAAAGCTAGATCCAAAAGTTTTCTTTCGTATCAACAGAAGTCAAATAATAAACATTCATTACATAAGAGAAGTAAGACCTTATTTTAACAACAAACTACAAATTGTTTTAACAACAGGAGAAACTTATGAAGTTTCTAGCCGTCAGTCTGTAAAATTTAAAAACTGGAATAGTTTATAAAATTATAAAAAAAATGCTTAACAAAAACAATATTACAATGGTGCTTATTACACTATTGATGTTCTTGCAGTACAATACAATTGCGCAATCTACAAAACCCTATGTAATAGGAGAATACCATAAAATTAGTTCTAAACTTTTAAATGAAGAACGTACTTATATTGTAGAATTACCAAAATCTTACAATGCTACGAATAAGAGCTATCCTTTATTGGTGTTATTAGATGGTGAAGTAAATTATCATTCACACTCAGGTATTATAAATCATATGACGCAAGGAAGGCAAATACCAGAGATGATTATTTTAGCAATTAATAATGTAGATAGAGTAAGAGATTATACTCCTACAAAATATTTAACCAATTTAAACGGTTCTAGTGCTATTGAAAACCACAAAACTAGTGGAGGGAGTTCCCAATTTTTAAGATTTATAGAGGAAGAATTAATACCCACTATAGAAAAGAATTATAGAACAAATTCTTTTAAAACTCTTGTAGGTATTTCTCATGGAGGATTATTGGTTGGTTCTGCTTTTTTATCAAAACAAACTTCATTTAATGCTTTTATTTCTATGGATCCTAGTTTTTGGTGGGATCATCAATATATTATAAAACAGTTAGACAAAACCAATTTAAATCAAATAGAAGACAAAAGATTTTACCTTTCTACAGCAGATAAGTTCGAGAACTTTAAGCGAATACCACATGTTTTTATGGCAAACATTAATAGTCACGAATTGTTTAATACTCAATTAAAAAATAAAGGATTTTCGCCATCTAAAGTAAAGCTTGACTATTTTAGAGAAGAAAATCATTGGACGGTAGCTCTTGTGAGTTTATATAATGGTCTTCAATTTATTTATAAGGGACTAGTAATGAGAGATATAAGAAAAAGCTCTTTAGGTGAAATTGTTACTTATTACAAAACGAATTTTAACGGAGCCTTTCCTCCTCCAGAAAGAGAGATTAACGCAATAGGGTACAATTATTTAAAGTCAGATTTAAATAAAGCATTGTTGTTTTTTAAAACAAATGTTACTAATTATCCTACATCTTTTAATGCATTTGATAGTTTGGGAGAGGTATATATGCTTTTAGAGGACAAACAAAAAGCAATAGAAAATTATGAGCAATCATTTAGGTTAAATCCGAAAAACAATAATGCTAGAAAGATGATTGCTAAACTAAAAAAATCATAAAGTTTTAAAGTCGTTTATTTTGTTTAACGTAAATAGTCTAACATTTATAAACGTATTATTACGTTCCTGTACTTTATGTTTTTTGATACAGTCAACTGCCTTTAATTTGTTTTAAAATGATAAAAAAACTAATATTATGAAAATTATTACAGTTCTAAATTATATTGACAAATTAGTATTGATTGTGGCGGTATCTTTTTTAGGCTCTTGCAAAAGCAATCCTGAAGCGACAGCTACTAAACAACCCGTATTAACTGATTACACAATAGGAGAGAAATGGGTGTGGAAATACCAAGGTGTTACTGATGGAGGTGAGGTAAGATCGGATGGAACCGATACCAAGAAAATTGTTGGTTTTAATGGCGCATTAGGAATGACCATAGATAACGATACCGTTTTGGTATCTGAAATTGTAAAGCCTGAAAAAAGTGACACACCAAAATATAAATGGCCTTTGGAAGTCGGTGAAAAGTGGATATATGAAAAAGACTGGACCAGTCAAGATGGTACTACAGGTAAACAAAATCAGGATGTAGAAGTCCTATCCTTTAAAGAAGAAACAGTCTTAGCAGGGACTTTTATGGCCTACACTATTGAGTACAAAGGAACCATTTCAAATTCAAGAGGCTACCATGCTAAAACAGACGAAGTTTGGTTATATGCTCCAGAAATTAAAAATTTTATAAAAATGACTCAAGTTCAAGACGGATTTTCTTATACCGAGGAATTAATTGAATATTCAAAATAAAGTACCCATTAAAATGAAATTTATACAAGTAGTAAAGGTTGTATTTTTCTTGTTGTTAGTTTCTTGTAATTCTATAAAAGAAGAACAGCAAGAACCAAGAATTGTGAGTAGAGAAGGCAAAGCATATTTTGTGCAAGATTCTGTTCTAATTTCAACTAGAGATGGTGCTAAATTATCTGCAATAATAGTTAGAAATAAAGTTGTAAAAGAACCACAACCAGCTATATTATTTCATACAATATATACTCGTAAAGATGATATCAATAAAGCTTATGAAGCAGCAGATAAGGGATATGTAGGTGTTGTATCGTATACAAGAGGTAAAAACTTAAGTCTAGATGAAATAACGCCATATGTTCATGAAGGTAACGATGTGTACGATGTTATAGATTGGATTACAGAGCAGGAGTGGAGCAATGATGAAGTTGGAATGTATGGAGGTAGTTATATAGGTTTTGTTCAGTGGGCTTCTATGAAAGAAAAAGTACATCCAGCGTTAAAAACTATTGTACCATCTGTTGCTGCGGCTCCAGGTATTGCTGAACCTATGGAAAATGGCGTTTATTTTAACTTTCATTATCCTTGGTGGCATTATGTAACGAATAATAAAACACTTGATACCATTTCTTATTATAATGGAAAACGTTGGAATGATTTGTATTTCGATTGGTATAAAAAAGGAGTGGCTTATAAGAATTTGGATAGTTTAGATGGTACGCCAAATCCAGGATTCAATGAAAAATTAGAGCATCCAACATTTGATGATTACTGGAAAAATATCACACTGTATAAAGAGGATTTTTCTAAAATTGATATTCCCATCTTAAGTACTACAGGATATTATGATGGTGGACAGTTTGGAACTATGCACTATTTAAAATCTCATTTACAATTCAATACAAATGCAGAACATTATCTTTTAATTGGACCTTATACGCATTTTGGAGCGCAAGAACTTCCTGAAAAGAACATATTGAGTTATACCATAGACCCTGTAGCGCAGATAAATATTAAGAATATAATTTTTGACTGGTTCGACTACATTTTTAAAGGAGCTGCCAAACCGGCTTTGTTAAAGGATAAGATCAATTATCAAGTGATGGATTCAAATACTTGGAAACATGTATCATCTCTCGATAAAATTGCTACCGATACATTGAAGGTGTATTTGAGTAAAAAACGTTCTGGTGTGTCATTTAAATCGACCTTTAACACAGGAAATCTTGGAGTAAACGAACATTTTAGTTTATCTAGTATTTCTGATGTAACAAGTTATATAGAACAAGAGATTGATTTTTCTGATCGTAGTCAATATTCTTGGAATTTAAGTGGAAATCGAAATATTATATCAGAAACTTTAACTGTTGGTAAAGGGTTTTCATTTGTCACAGAACCTTTTGAAGATGATGTAGAATTGAGCGGTTCAGTAAGTGGAGTTTTAAATGTGTCCATCAATAAAAAAGATTTTGATTTTAACGTTTTACTATACGAACAAACTGCTGACGGATCTTTTTTTAGCTTGACACTGCCGTTTACAACAAGAGCAAGTATATCTAAGGATATTGAAAACAGAAACTTATTAATTCCAAATAAAAAGACCTCAATATCTATTAATAATTTTAGAATGACCAGTAAAAAAATTAAAAAGGGAAGTAGAATAGTTATTCTATTAAATGGAATTAAACATCCTTTTTCACAATTAAACTATGGTACAGGAAAAGATGTGAGTGAAGAAAACATTAAAGATGCCGGAGAACCTTTAAAAATTAAATGGTATACTGACAGCTATATTCATTTTCCAGTTAATAGGTAAAACAGAATCTTGATGTTAGACTTGGCCTCATAAAATTTTGGCTAAAACAATAGGTGAAATGAACGTCTATATTTTAGGCTATCCATATGCAATGATCCATTGGATGATTGTATTTGGATGTGGTAAGCTAACGGGAATCGTCTAAAATTTTTTATGACGTACATTTTATCGAATACGCGATTTTTAATAATAGCAAAAAGGTTAGCTTTTATTTTGGCGTTGGCAAGTGTTGGATAATTGTGTATAGAATAAATTGCCTGAGCAATTTGATTTTATAAAACAATCGAGCGCTTGATAGCGGCTATTTTACATAACGGCTAATTATAGATACAAATGTTTTAAACGCTGCGAAGCAAACCGCTTATTAGTTTAATGCCCCAAGTACAAACGTTTCTTACGAAGAACTAAACATTTTGGGATATTTTACATAATAGAGAATTATAGCTTACAAATCCTTTTGTACTATAATTTATATTATGTAAAATAGAAAATTATTAACTACACCTTCTACATAGATTGCGTATAATAATTATAATCTTTTAAAATGACATCTATAAACTCTTTATCACTGCTGTGTTTGCATTTTATACTGGTTACTTCTAAAATTTTAGATCGGAGTTTTATTAAAGTTTTAATATCATTATTATTTAGGGCAACTTTATAGGTCTCCTTAATAATTCTTGCGTCGTTATCAGATAATTTAATAACATTAGGATAAGTAGAAATGTAATCCTCTTCAATATTTTCTAAAATAGTTTCTGAAAACTGTACTTCATCTTTAACTGCTATAACAACAGTATTTGCAATCATATCTCCAAATCTTTGACTATTTTCTGAAAATAATATTGATAAAAAACCAACAAGTTTTCCACATAAAAAAAACATCCATAAAATAGATTCTTGGCCTGATAAGCCCAGAGAAGCAATATATACAAACAACAATGTAAATATATTAAAGTCTATAATTCTTAAAAACCAACGTATTATAAAATCTGTAATAGATGGTTTAAAGCCATCAATATTAATTACTTTTATTTTTAATAGCCGTTTTCCTAATGTTTGCCCATTCATTAAAATTTCTGAATACAAAGAGTAAAAAGTAACTGGTAAAAAAAACAGAACATCTAAAGCACGTAAAGACCAAGAATCCCCAACTAAACTTGAATCAAATGGTCTTACATTTAAAATATTAATCGCAAAATAAATATAGGAAAACTTTAAAATATTATCTACAATAAATGCTAAAAGTCTTTGAAATACATTAGCTACAGAAAAATCTATAATTATATTTTGTGCTGTTTTTATTTGTAGTATTTTCATGCAATGTTTAAATTCGCTATCAATGAGAGAGGTAGCTTTTATTAAGCAAAATAAAGAAAAATGGCTTGAATTTGAACAAGGTTTTTTAAATAAAAATAAAAAAAATCCTGACGACTTGGCTAACTTGCATATTAAGATTATGAATGATCTGGTTTATGCACAAACGTATTACCCAAAAAGTAAGGTAACTTTATATTTAAACAAGTTAGCGAAAAAAAGTTATGTTGATATTTATGCATCAAAAAAAAGAGACAAAAATGTTTTTATTTATTTTTTTTTAGATAAAGTACCACTACTCTGCTACAAATACCGAAAATATTTCTACATTTCTTTCATTTTCTTTTTTATCTGTTTTTTTGTAGGCTTATTATCTACTTTTAATGACGAAACTTTTGCTAGACAAATTTTAGGAGATAATTATGTAAATAAAACTTTAGAAAATATAGAAAACGGAGATGCAATGGCAATCTACAAAGGAGGTAGCAATTGGGGAACATTTATTGGAATTTACGATAACAATCAAAGAGTGGGATTAAACATGTTTTTATCGGGCTTATTTTTAGGACTGGGCACTGCTTTTTATGTCATTAAAAATGCCATTATGGTTGCGGTTTTTCAAGCATTCTTTTATCAATATAATAGTTTTTTTGATAGTTTAAAGGGCATTTGGATTCATGGAACATACGAAATTTTTGGAATGATTATAGAGGCCGGCGCTGGTTACATTATAGGAGCAAGTATCTTATTTCCCGGTACTTTAAAAAGAATTAAATCTTTTAAAATAGGCGTTAGAGATGCTTTTATCATTTTTATTAGCACCATACCTTTTACCATTATTGCGGCCTTCCTAGAGGGTTATGTAACGAGATACTCTAATAAAATGCCATCAATACTTTGTTTCTTAATTATTGGTTTTAGTTTAATAAGCATTAGTTATTATTATTTAATTTTACCTTATAAGGTTGCTCTTAAACACAATTTACGGTAGATGAAAAACAGCATAGCTTACCTTCTTTTTTTCTTTATTTTTACAATCAATGCAAAAGAAATAAATAAGGTTGATACATACTTGCAAGTTGCAAAAGATTCTATAATCTACTACAATAAAACAACTTCAATTTCTAAAGAACGTTTGTTTACAGAAGATTTAAAGAACAAATATTCTGAAGAAGATTTTAAATACCAAGAGGATACATATGATAAAAATGAAAAAGGTAAGAAAACATTTGGCAGTCAAATTATAGCATTTTTTGCCTTTTTTATGCGATATATTTTCCCTTTTCTACTAGGGGGTTTTGTTATTTTTGTAATTCTAAAAGTGGTTTTCGGAGCAGATATTAGTTTCTTAAAAACAAACAAAAATTCTCAAAAATTAACTAAAAAACTTATTTATGAAGATGAAGATATTTATGAGTTAAATTTAGAAAAGATATTACAAGAGGCAATAAAAAATAAAAAGTATAGATTGGCAATCCGTTATTATTATCTCACAGCTTTAAAAATATTATCAAACCATAAAATTATTGATTATCATAAAGATAAGACCAACTCAGAGTATCTTTCTGAGATTAAAAACAGCGCAGTACAATCAAAATTTTCATACCTTTCTTATGTATATTCTTATGTTTGGTATGGAGAATTTACAGTAAATGAGACTAACTTTAAGAAAGTAGAAAGCAAATACAAATCATTTTTAAAATCTTTAGTTTGATGAATTTGCATAATCTTTCTAAATATTTTTATCTTTTTTTATTACTATTCATATTAAATAGTTGTAACAAAACAGATTGGAAAGAAAATTATAAAGAAGAAGAAAAAAGTCCTTTTGGGGCTTACATTGTATACAACGAAGTCAAAAACCTTTTTGAAAATGAAAAAGTAGTTTTGTTAAAGGATAATTTTTATGATTATTTATTCAAAAATTACTCTGATTCACTTCCTGATTTCGGGAATTATATTTGCATTAAAAATGATGCTAGTAAACTGCCAAAAGAAGGTGTAAATGATTTGTTATCTTTTGTTTATGATGGGAATTCAGCTTTTTTAGCACTCAATTATTTTAATGATAATTTAAAAGAGAAATTAGAAATAACTACAAATAATCTAAGCAAAGATATTCGCTCATTAAAAGGTTTAAAGTCTTTAAAGGGCGAATTCTTCTTAGAAAATGAAAGTTATAAAAATCAAATATTTACTTTCGATAGAAATATCAGAAAACATTATTTTGTTACCTATAATGAAAACAAAACCATTGTTTTAGGTAGCTCAAAAATTGATGGAGAAAAAGTACCTAATTTCCTCAAAATATATCATGGTAAGGGAACTATTTATGTACATTCAAATCCTGTCGTTTTTACCAATTACTATTTATTAAAAGATAAAGAAACGTATGCAGAAAATGTGTTGTCCTATCTCCCCTCTTCTACTCTTTTCTGGGACCCACAAATAAAGTTTAGCAAATATGCTAACAAGGACAATAATAATCAATCAGTATTCAATTTCTTTTTAAAACATAAAAGTTTAACTTGGTTTTTAGCTGTAATATTATTTGGTGTTTTATTATTTATGATATTTAATGCGAGAAGAAAACAAAGAGTTATTCCTATAATTCATCCTTTAAAAAACAATACAATTGCATTTACGCAGACCATTTCTAGTTTATATTTAAAAGAACAAAATCACAAGAATTTAGTTGATAAAAAAATTAAATATTTTTTAGAAAAAGTACGCACAAAATACTTTTTAGATACTAATAATTTAAATAAGGAATTTATTCAGAAATTAGCCTCAAAATCGGGTAACAAACTTCAAAACACAAGGTACTTAGTAAATACAATAATCACTTTAGATAAAAAATCAGAATGCACTCAAGAAGAGCTGCTTACACTTCATAAAATGATTTCAATATATTTTAAAAAATAAACCTATGGATGCCAATAATAAAATACCAAATGATGTAGAGAATTTAACACCAATTTCACCAAATTTAGAGTTTGAAAATAGAATCAATTTATCTGAATTACAAGAATGTGTTTCTCAAATAAAAGAGCAATTACAAAAAGTAATTGTTGGCCAAAAAGAAATGATAGACCTACTAATTGTTTCTTTGTTGGCTAAAGGACACGTTTTAATAGAAGGAGTTCCTGGAGTTGCCAAAACTATCACAGCAAAATTACTATCTCAAACAATAAATGCAGGTTTTAGTAGGATTCAATTTACACCCGATTTAATGCCTTCAGATATTTTAGGAACTTCTGTTTTCAATGCAAAATCTTCTAATTTTGAATTTAAAAAAGGTCCTATTTTTTCTAATATGATTTTGATTGATGAAATTAATAGAGCTCCTGCAAAAACACAAGCTGCTTTGTTTGAAGTAATGGAAGAAATGCAAATAACTTTGGATGGAACTACCTATAAAATGGAGGAACCATTTATTGTTTTAGCAACTCAAAACCCCATAGAACAAGAAGGAACGTATAGATTGCCTGAAGCACAATTAGATCGATTTTTATTTAAAGTGATTGTTGAATACCCGAGTGCAGATGAGGAATTAGAAATTATAATGCGTGAACAGGCTTTAGAAAATACCACTAAATTTAGTAAAATAGAAACCATAATTGAGGGAGCTAAAATTCAAGAATATAGAGGTTTGGTGAATCAAATAAAAATTGAAAAAAATCTCTTAAAATATATCGCCAATATTGTTGTGAATACACGCTCAAATTCATTTTTATATTTAGGTGCTTCACCAAGAGCAAGTATTGCTATTTTGGCAGCATCTAAAGCTTTTGCAGCCATAGAAGGAAGAGATTTTGTTTTACCAGAAGATATAAAAAGAGCAACTATACCTGTTTTACAACATAGAGTTATTGTTACGCCAGAAAGAGAAATGGAAGGTTTAACCAGCAAACAAATTATAGAACAAATTATTGAGGCAGTAGAAATTCCGAGATAATTTTAATTGAGAGCTTCATTTAATATATAAAGACATCAACTATAAATTAACAGTATACTATCAATTTGAAACATTTTTACAACACTTTATTTTTAAACAATAGGTTATTCTATGTATTAAGCGTAATTGCCACGTTATTTATCATAGGATTTTTTATTCCCATAATTTTTGAGATTTCTAAAGTGTTTTTATTTATGTTGATTGTATTGGTTGTAATAGATGCAGTAATTCTATATCAAACTAAAATACCAATTACTATTCAGCGAATGTTACCTGAACGATTATCAAATGGTGATGAAAATAGGGTTTCCTTAAACCTAGTAAATAATTATCCTTTTGTAGCTCATTTATCTTTGATTGAAGAACTTCCTTTTCAGTTTCAAAAAAGAGATTTTATATTTTATCAAATCTTAAAAAAAAACGAAGAAAAGACAATTTATTATAACCTAAAACCCAAAGAAAGAGGTGTTTATATTTTTGGAAACATAAATGTTTATGCCAATTCTGCATTAAAATTAGCTACCAGAAAATTTGTTTTAGCTGAAGAAAAAGAGTTAAAATGTTATCCATCATTTTTACAATTAAAACAGTTTGACATCAAGAATTTCAATAGCGCTTCAATTTCTTATGGATCTAAAAAATCTCGTAAAATTGGAAATTCTTTAGAATTTGAACAAATTAAAGAATACGTTTCTGGCGATAATATCAAAACATTAAATTGGAAGGCAACAGCAAAGAGAAATCAATTGATGGTAAATCAATATGTAGAAGAAAAAGCACAAACTGTTTATGCCATTATTGATAAAGGACGTGCCATGCAAATGACGTTTAACGGATTGAGTTTATTAGATTATGCTATCAATTCAACTTTAGCGATTAGTAATATTGTTCTAAGAAAACAAGATAAAGCAGGCATGTTGTCCTTTTCTACTAAATTAGAAGATTGGGTAGTTGCCGAGCGCAGAAATTCTCAAATGAGTTTAATTTCTGAAGCCTTGCATAATATTAAAACTAATTTTTACGAATCTGATTACAGTGCTTTATATGCTGTAATAAAAAGAAAAATAACACAACGAAGTTTATTAATTTTATTTACAAACTTTGAAACAATTGATGGTTTAAATAGACAATTACCTTATTTAAGAGCATTAGCAAAAAATCATTTGGTAATGGTTGTATTCTTTAAGAATACGGAGTTAGATAAATTAATAGATACAAAAGCTAAAAATATTCAGGGTGTTTACGATAGCATCATTGCCGAGAAGTTTATGTTTGAAAAGAAAAGAATTGTAAATGAATTGAAAAAATACGGAATACAATCTCTACTTACAAGACCTGAAGATTTAACCGGAAATAGTATCAATACATATTTAGAACTAAAGTCTAGAGGATTGTTTTAGTTGCTGCAGCCGTTTTTATTCGTTTTCCTTCCAATTACCTCTATAATTTATAGAATTTCTTTGGCTGCTTATTATATTTAAACTGCCGTAATTATTTACAAACATCGTTAAGGTGAGTGTTAGCATTTCTTGATTACTAGTAACAACATATTTTAATCTATAATTTTTTTTCTTATCGTTATAATCGATTTCAACATCCTTAAATTTTCCTTCAAAATTAAGACCGTTATCAGAATTATAGCCTCCACCCATTCGTCTTTCTCCAAAATAAGGCATATCCAAATGAATACTATCATTTTTAATAATTAAGAAATTTGGATTTCCAGTTAAATTAATATTTGCTAAACTACTCCCAGCAGGTAACAAGTTTTCAATTCCTTGCACATTTCCTATAGGCATTGGCATGGCTGTATCAGCAATAAATGTAAAGTTATTATTACTTATAATTTTCTTCAGTTCATTTACCTCTGCTGCAGTGGCTGTGCTTTTACATTTTACAAAAAAAACAGCAAACAATGCTAGGACGAATATTTTCAATTTAGAAACCATAAAAAACTTATTAATCCTTTTAAAATTACAAAAAAGAATTTAAAATTGAAAAAAATTATAAGTTTTTAAAATCAAATAGTAGTATTTTTAAAGCCAATATATAAATATGAACTTAGAAATTATTTTTGATGACGAGTATTTTATATGTGTAAATAAACCTAATAATGTTTTGGTACATCATGCGCATCATTCTAGAAATGTTGCTGATGAAAACTCTTTACTACAATTGATAAAAGAAAAAACTGATTTGAAAGTTTATCCTATTCATAGGTTAGATAGAAAAACATCTGGAATTATTTTATTAGCTAAAAAGAAGGAGTTTGTTTTTAAATTTCAAGAATTATTCACAGATAATAAAATTCAGAAAACGTATTATGGCGTGGTACGCGGATATACTCCTGAAAAAAAAATTATAGATTCTCCTGTTAAAGGACGTGATGCAAATGTTCATAAAGAAGCTTTAACAGAATTGAGAACATTAGATAAAATTACTTTAGATATCCCTGTAAAGCCCTATGATTCTTCACGTTACAGTTTAATTAAATTGTTACCAAAAACAGGAAGAATGCATCAATTAAGAGTGCATTCCAATAAAATTAGTCATCCTTTAATTGGGGATACTAAATATGGTGATAAAAACCATGATTTAATGTATAGTGAAAAATTTGGATGGAAAAATATGTTTTTACACGCAGGTAAATTGGAGTTTACACACCCTTTTACCCCCAAAGAAATGATTTTAAAAGCGTCTTTCCCAAAAGATTGGTTAGCTTTATTTCAAAAATTTTCATGGAAAAATCCTCTATTAGAATAAAATACGAGTTCATTTCTAAAAAAAAAAAATGAGATTCAAAGAGTCTACGTTAATAAACTCTGTGAATCTCTATATGATTTGAATAGATTTATAGAACAATTATTGTTCTATAGACTGAGCATGAAAACCAATTAACTCACTACTTTCAAAAGTTGGAGAAACTTCTATAGGATTGCAACATACTTCACAATCTTCAATATAAGTTTGTTGTCTTACACTGCTATCAAATAACATTGAAATATCTTCCCAACAATATGGGCATTGAAAAAAGTGTTCTAACTCCACTAATCTTCAATTACTTTTAAGACTAATTTTCCATTTTTATCACCAGAAAATAATCGATGGTAAGTTTCTTGAAAGTTCTCAATTCCCTCATAAATATCTTCTCTAGACTTTAGTTTTCCTTCTTGCATCCATTTGCCCATTTGCATAGCCGCTTTCCCATAATCTTTAGCATAATCCATAACTACCATTCCTTGCATTGTAGAACGCGTTACTAATAAAGATAAATAATTACTTGGACCGTCAATCTTAGACTTGTTGTTATATTGAGATATTGCACCACAAATTACAACTCTTGCATGCATTCTTAACTTACTTAACGCTGCGTTTAAAATAAGACCACCAACATTATCAAAATAAACATCAATACCTTTTGGACATTTTTCTTTTAATGCAGAATAAATATTTTCTGATTTGTAATCGATAGCATCATCAAAGCCCAATTCATTTACAACATAGTCACATTTTTCTTTTCCGCCTGCAATACCAATTACTTTACAACCTTTAATTTTAGCAATTTGCCCAACAATACTGCCAACAGCTCCTGCAGCTCCAGAAACCAATACAATATCACCTTCTTTAATTTTACCAACCTCTGTTATTCCAAAGTAAGCAGTCATTCCTGGCATTCCAAGAGTTCCAATATACATTGGCATTGGCGCTAAACGAGTATCTACTTTATACCAACCATCTCCATTTGTAATTGCATATTGTTGCACTCCGCCCCAACTTGTTACCACATCTCCAATTTCAAATTTTGGATTACCATTGTTTTTAATGACTTTACCAATAGAACCAGCTCTCATAACATCATCAATAGCAATAGGTGGAATGTAAGATTTTGTGTCATTCATCCAACCACGCATTGCAGGATCTAAAGAAATATAGTGATGCTGTATTAAAATTTCTCCTTCTTCTAATTCAGGAACTTCATTATTTTCTAATTGCCAAGTATCTGACTGTGGAACACCGGAAGGGCGTTTCTTAAAGATAATTTGTTTATTATTCATAAATATATTTTCTAATTTAAGTTATAAAGATAATTAATAATCAAGTAATTCTAAAATGCTTTCTTCTAGTTTATTTTTTCCTAAATACTGCCTTTCTAATTCTGATTGAAAAGGAATTGGGGTTTCTAAACTTGCTACTCTTTTTACAGGCGCATCTAAATATTCAAAGCAATTTTCAGTGATTAGAGCAGACAAATCACTAGAAATTCCGCCAAATAGAGAATCTTCTTGAACCACTAACGCTTTCCCTGTTTTTTTTACAGATTGATAAATGGTAGCAGTATCTAAAGGTTGCAAAGTTCTTAAGTCAATAACATCAAAAGAGCTACTTGAATGTTTCTTTATAACATCTAAAAGCCAATGCACAGAAGCTCCATATCCAATTAAGGTAATGTCATTTCCTTTTTTTAAAAGATTTGCTTTACCTATTTCTGTTGTGAAATACCCTTCAGAAACATCTTGGTAAACAGATCTATACAACGCTTTATGTTCAAAAAACAATACAGGATTTGGATTGTTAACAGCTGCAATTAACAAGCCTTTAGCATCTTGAGGAAATGCAGGGTAAACCACCTTTAATCCAGGGGTTTTTGTAAACCAAGCTTCATTGGTTTGACTGTGAAAAGGCCCCGCTCCTACTCCTGCTCCGCAAGGCATTCTAATTACAATATCAGCATTTTGATTCCATCTATAATAAGATTTTGCTAATAAATTAACAATAGGATTAAAGCCTGAAGAAACAAAATCTGCAAACTGCATTTCAACAATTGCCTTCATTCCATTAACCGATATTCCATAAGCAGCAGCAACGATTGTAGATTCACAAATTGGAGTATTTCTTACGCGTTCTTTTCCAAAATCATCAATAAAACCATCTGTGATTTTAAAAACTCCTCCATATTCTGCAACATCTTGTCCCATAATTATTAAATCAGAATGCTTTTGCATCGCTAATTTTAATCCATTTGAAACCGCATCTACAAATCGAATGTTTTTTTTGTTTGCTGATGGCTCAACTGCTTGATATTGGTAATCTTGATAAACATCATTCAGTTCTGTTTCTAAATTCGGTATTATTTTTTCTTCATTAAACGCAATTTTAAGATGTTCATTGATTTCTGTTTTTATCTCCTCTGTATAGTTTTGCGTTATTGATTCCGATAAAACTTTTTTATCTTTTAAAAATTGCTCAAAATTCTGTAAGGGATCTTTTTGAGCCCAAGAATTCATCAAATCTTCAGGAACATATTTTGTACCGCTCGCTTCTTCATGGCCTCGCATTCTAAAAGTCTTAAACTCTAGCAAAACAGGTCTTGGGTTTTTACGTATACTTTTTGCCAGTTCATTTACCTTTGTAAAAACTTCAATGATATTATTACCATCAATAATATGACTTTCCATGCCGTAGCCAATTCCTTTATCAGCAATATGCGTACAATTAAATTGTTCTGATGTTGGGGTCGATAGACCATAACCATTGTTTTCTACACAAAACAAAACTGGTAAATGCCAAACTGATGCTACATTTAAGGCTTCATGAAAATCGCCTTCGCTTGTGCCTCCTTCTCCTGTAAAAACAGCACAAACCTTATGGTTATTTTTCAACTTATTGGCTAATGCAATTCCGTTTGCTAACCCCAATTGCGGACCTAAATGAGAAATCATTCCAACAATATTATATTGCTGAGTCCCAAAATGAAAACTTCTATCTCTACCTTTTGTAAATCCATTCATTTTTCCTTGCCATTGAGAAAAAAGTCTTTGCAAAGGAATTTCTCTTGATGTGAAAACTCCTAAATTTCTGTGCATAGGTAAAATGAATTCATCTTTATCTAAAGCAGCTGTTACACCAATAGCTATTGCTTCTTGTCCAATTCCTGAAAACCATTTTGAAATCTTACCCTGTCTCAACAGAATCAACATTTTCTCTTCTATCAGTCGCGACTTTAGCATTTGTTTATATAAATGCAATAATATTGAGTTATCTAAAGAAGAATTTAAAGTATAATTAATTTTAGAAGTCATAAATTATGTATTTCATAATAAATCAAAAGTATATATAAAAAAGTTTATTCCATAAAAAAATCCTTATCAATTCGGTTGATAAGGATTTTGTATTTTTTATTAAGTAAAACTTACAATTCAGCAAAAATTGCATGCATCATTCTCTTCTTATCATTAATACTTTCTTCAAGAGCAATCATAGTTTCTGTTCTATTTACCCCAGGAACGTCATCAATTTGATAAATAATATCTTTAGCATCATTTGTTCCTTTTGCTCTTACTTTACAAAATATATTATATTTTCCCGCAGTAACATATGCGACAGTTACGTTAGGTATCTTTCTTAAATTCTCTATTACATTTTGGGTCATTGAAGTTTTTTCTAAATAAACACCTACATGAGCTATAAAAGAGTACCCCATTTTTTCGTAGTTTAAAGTTAATGTAGACCCTTGAATAATACCTTCATCTTCCATTTTTTTTACACGAACATGAATTGTTCCAGCAGAAACTAATAATTGTTTTGCGATGTCTGTAAAAGGAGTTCTTGCATTTTCTATTAAAATGTCTAAAATTTGATGATCAATTTCGTCTAATATGAATTTTTTCATTTTTTAAGTATTATTCAATTTATAATACAAATTTATGAATTTAATTTAACTAAACAAGTATAAAATTAACAAATACTTAAACAATTTTACCTTCGAAACCGATTTCGTGATGCCCAAATTTACTTTTTAGGTCATTTTCTGCAATAACTTCAACTAATTTTGATACTAATTTACCTACTAAAATTTGATCTTGATACTGGAAAGCAACATCATTTTTAGAATTTGGATATCTGTGTATTACGTCATAAAATATTTTTTCATTATTCGGAATTTTAAAATAAGGTAAATACTCCTTAAAATTACTTGCAGATGCAATATGATAAAGACCTTGTAAAATGGAATAAAAAGTATATTCTCTCGAAATCTCTCTTTGATAATCATTAGGATAATGGCCAGATTCAATTAAAATAGTATTATAACCTAATTTTTGAAAATTATCTCCTGTGGCTGTTGGATAAAATTCGTCTGTATATCGTCCAATATAATTCGGAATCAATTTTTGTAATGCTTTATTCATAGCTACAATCACATTCATTGTTTCTTTTCTACCTTTAGTTAGAGATCTGGTGATTTCTTCAGAAGGTGCCAAGAAGGATATGGTTGCAGGGTTTTTAGTTCCTTCAACTCCAAAAATTGTTCTTTGGTCATGAAGGTTAAAACAAAATTGAGGGTTAAATTCATCTAAAACATCTCTCAATAATTTACTTTCTGCAGCAACTCTGTTTACTGCATCTCTATTTAAATCAATACCATTTGCATTTATCCTAGTAAACGCTTTTGCACCATCAGGATTTAACATTGGAATAAACAATAAAGTGCATTCTTCTAGAATAATTTTTAAATCTTCATTATCAGAATTTGAAAAACAATTAAATAAATCAAAAAAAGCTTTTGTTCCTGTACTTTCATTTCCATGCATTTGCGACCACAAAAAAATTCTTTTTTTACCTGTACCTATATTAAGGGAGTAGATTGGTCTTTTTTGTTCTGAAAAACCTAGTTGAGAAATAATAAACTTATCTTGGTGCTTATCAAATAGCTTTTCAATATTACCCAAAGTAATCCACTTACCGAAAAGTGACGATTCTTTATATGATTTAAACGTTTTTTTTAAAATTTCTGATGATAAAATATTCATGTACAACGATATTTTTAAAAACAAATTTACGCTATTCATATTTGCTAAACAACTACTGTTACAAATGTAAATTAGTAAAATTACACAATTGTAAACAATCATTTTTATTAATCTATTTACTTTTGTAATCTTTAACGAATGATAATCGTAACACTTTTAACTTGTTTATAAATTTCAATTATAGTAAATCTTAATTTATTTTTAAAACATTGTATTTCAATAATTAAAGTACCTAATATTTAAGTAAAAGTTTAATCATAAATTGTTTATACAAATGTAAATAAATGTTTCAATAGGATACTACCTGTAATTAAACTACATTTGTAAACATAATTTATTTTACAATGGTAAACGGATTGGAATTTACAACTCGCATAAAAGAAGTAATGAATTATCATAAATTATCTGCATCTTTATTCGCAGATAAGATAGGAGTTCAACGTTCTAGTATTTCACATATCTTGTCTGGCAGAAATAAGCCAAGCTTAGATTTTATTTTAAAAATTACAAACACTTTTCAAGATGTAGATATTTATTGGTTGCTAAACGGAAAAGGCAATTTCCCTAAAAAAGATATTGAAAAAAGATTTACTCCCACTCCAATACCAGTTGAAACAAAACAACCAAAGAATCAAAAAGGTATTCAAAGAATTGTTGTTTTTTACAATGATGGTACTTTTGAAGAATATATAAAGTAGTATCTTAAAATTTTAACTTTTATCATATAAATTCAATCTTTCTTTATATTCAATTCTTAAAAACAAATATTTTGAGTTTCTAAAACTTAAACTAAGTATCTTATTTAAAAAAAAGTATGATTGATTAGGGTTCTTTAGCATTATTGCTATAAAGACAACGTACCAAAAAAAGGGAAAGTCAAAAATTAAATATCAATTGCAAAATAAAAGGTGAAAACTTTTAAATAATTCTCAAAAGCAGTTTAAGTTTCCTGATATTAATACTGTTGAAATGGTATACTTACTTAAAGCGAAAATCAAAAACAATCAAAAATACCAGAAAATTAAAAGCATAATAATTGATATTATTCTTCTTGGATCCTCAGTTTTTTATTTTACCATATCTACAACTTTAAAAAATAAATTACAATAATTTAGCCATTGCAGTTTTAATAATATCAATATTTCTTTGTTTGTTGGTATTGTCAGTTTTCTTTTGCTCGGTTACCATTTTACGCATTAAATTGATTACGACTTTATCGAAATCAAAGCCTTTAAATTGATTTCCTTTAACAACCATGTCATCTACAATATTTTGCACTGCTTCTGTATTATTGCTTTCAGAAATCTGTTTAAATGCTTCTTTATATAACTTTTTATTAGCATCATCATTCGTTAAAAACATTCCAGAAACTACAGATTTTGCGATAAATGGTAATTCAGATTCATCTTTTTCCTCAATAAAAATTTGTGTTAAAGGCGTTGCCAAAATTTTACGAACTTCATCTGGTAATTCTTTCGATTTTTTGATAGCCAATTCCTTATCAACATAATACATGGAAACTAAGGCTTTTCCTAAAACTGAATAAGACTCACTTTCTAAAGCTTGCGCAAAAATAGGTTGTAGTTCTGGATCTGTTAATTTACCCAATGTATTTAAAGCCTCGGCTTGAACAATTGTTTTTTTATCGTTATTTGCCATTTCCATAATTTTCCTGATGGCATCTTTCTTTGAAAATTTATTAATCAAATCTATCTTTTGAAGTGCTAATTGTCTAATTTTAAATGAATCATCATTGAGCGCATCAACTACAGCATTAAAAGCATCTTTATCTTCTTGCTTTTGAACAACCTCAAGCAGAGCTTCTCTTCTATGCACATAATTATCAGCATTTTTTAATTGAAAAATATATTCACTCAAAATTTTATTTTCATAGATTTTACAAATTAACACATTGTCTGCATTTACTTGAATGAAATTTGGCTGTTTGTTGTATGGAAAAGTAAAAGAAGCGTCATTGCCATCTACAAATACATTGTGTCTTGTTCTTTTTTTCCCTTCAAAAACATCAATAGCAAATGGAAATTTGAACTCTTCTCCTTGCAATTGAATAATATTTACGGTAACAGTTTTTAATAGGGTATTATAATCATAAGAAACTTCAATATTTGGATGATTTGCTCCAAAATACCACTGATTAAAAAACCAATTTAAATCTTTACCTGTCAATTCTTCAAAAATCAATCTTAATTGATGTACTTCTGCTTTTTGAAATTTGTATGTGTTTAAGTAATTTTTTAAACCAGTGAAAAAAGCTTCATCTCCCAGATAATTGCGTAACATGTGTAAAATAGCACCTCCTTTGTTGTAGGTAACCAAATCAAATAAATCTTCTCTATCGTCATAAGAGAAACGAACTAAAGATTTACTGTCATTCTGACCATTTTTATATGCTTCTACTTGTTCAAAATAATGCATTTCAGCATCGGTTTTACCATACTTATATGCTCGCCACAAATACTCGCCATAATTAGCAAAAGATTCATTTAAAGTAACATTAGTCCAACTTTCTGAAGTGACTAAATTTCCAAACCAATGATGCATAACTTCATGAGCAATTATATTTTCTTGCAAGTTATCATCTATTAATTGCCCAGGTTTTTGATAAGCTTGTTCTCCATGAACAACAATGCTCGTGTTTTCCATAGCTCCAGAAACAAAATCTCTAACGACAACCTGACTGTATTTATCCCAAGGATATGCTACACCTAATTTATCTGAAAAAAAACCAATCATTTCAGGAGTATTACCAAAAATAGCTTTCGCATATGGAGCGTATTCTTTTTCCACATAATAGTTTACCGCTATATTTTTGTAGGTATCATTTATAACTTCAAATTCACCCACTCCAATAAAAGCCAAGTAAGGAGCGTGCTTTAGGTCTTGTTTCCAATAATCTGTTCTTTTGTTTCCTTTTTTAGTTTGTTTGATTAAAGTTCCATTTGAAAGTGTTTTGTATTTGTTTGGAACAGTAATATAAATTTCTTGAGACATCTTTTGATTTGGAGTATCTATGGTTGGAAACCAAACGGAATTTGCTTGCGTTTCTCCTTGTGTCCAAATTTGAGTCGGTTTATTTTTGTCAATTCCATCAGCATTTATAAAATACAAACCTTTTGCATCTGTAATAAGTTGCGTGGTTTTATCTTTTGCTTTTTCGGGCTGTGATGTATATTTAATATAAACTGTAAATTCTTCGTTTTTTTGATAAGTTTTAGGTAAGTTTATGATAAGGTCATATTCATTATAATTGTACTTAAGTTTAATGTTATTCATTTTTACTTCATGAATAATCATTGCATTTGCGTCTAAAATAATTGTATTGCTACTGTAAAAATGTGGTTTGGCGGTTATCCAAGCTTCACCATTCATTGTTTTTTGAGAAAAGTTAAAATCGACTTGTAACTTAGTATGTACTAAATCGTGAACTTTCTCTTGTTCTCCGTGGTAATTATTCTGAGCTAAATTTGCATAACTTATTAGTAATAAACAAAAAGTTATTAATTTTTTAAACATCATAAACTTCATTTCTTTCGGCTTCAAAAATAGTAAATATGAACATAGAAGCTGTTAATGAGCAGTTAAATTCAAAAAACATACCAAAAGCAAATAAAAAAACTGCAATTCCTGAAGAAATTGCAGCTTTTTTAATTTATAATTTACTTTTTTAGATTCCGCTAAAACCTTTCATGATATTTTGCAGCGCGTCACTATTTTCATCCATTTTCACACTATTCATCATTTCTATAATTTTTGCAGGATTCATATTTTCTCCTAAAAGTCTGGCTACTCCTACCCCATTTTTATCACCATAACCAAAAGCAATTACTTCGTTTATGGCGTCTGTATTTCCGGTATAATAAACTTTAATATTCATCCCTTTTGTTTTCATAGACATCAAACTTTTATAGTCATCATTATCTGTAAAAATATGTTTTAGTTTGGCTTTTTCTGTTTTATAAGCTTCTAAATTATCTGCTGTTTTTGGGAAAAAAGCAATATTTATTTTTTTAATACTTTTCATAGTTTCTTTAACATCATCAGAAACATCCGCTTTAGCGGATAAAACAGAACTTATTGGTAAATCTCCAGTATAAAAACCTTCCTTACCACTAGTATCTACTAAATAACTTTGTAATGATTTTTCATTTTTACAAGAGCTGGCAAAAAAGACTATAAAAACTAGCGCACAAATTTTGGTTAATTTTTTCATTTTTAATTTTATTTAAAAGTCAGATTTAAAGTATAAATCTGACTTTTTGAATTATTACCTATTTTCTTTTACAATCTTGTCTGTAAATTCAGACATTTTATTAATATCTATACTTCCTGTCAAGGACATTACCATAGCTTCAGACATTCCTTTAGTTTTTTTGTCTATGCCTTTTACAAACATTAATACTTCACTTACATAATCTTTATTACTTGTAGATTTTACGTAAATTTTAACACGAGATTCATCTTCTTTGATACGAACTAACTCCGTTAATTTAGATTTTTTAATTGATGTGTTTACCATTTTTTCCATTTTAGTGGCTATGGTTAAATCGTCTGTTGAAAACATTTTAAATTCATTTAAATCATTAATCATTTCAAATGCCTGAATTACTTCATTACCGTCTGAACTTTCTGTTTTGGGCTGAAATTTCTTTAATAATTGAAATGCATCTTTGGTTACAACTACCATATCTACGCCATCCATATCTTCAAAAACATCAAAGATAGATTGAGCATTTGTTAATATTGGTGTTACTATAAATGCTATTAATACTATTATTTTTTTCATAATTTCTGTGTTTACTTGGTTTTACTAATTTATACTTGGTTTATTTTAATGCATTATTTACTTTACTTTCATTAATATACAATTGAGCTACTGCGTTTTCTCCTTTTTTAAGATTTTCAGATAATAACTGTAGTCCTTTTGTAATTTGAGCATAAGTTTGTTTTGCTTTATATCTATCGTATTCATTTTTACCAATAAATACACTCAATAAAAGCATTATTGATGCTGCTACAGACAACCATTTATAGTTTCTCTTTTTAGATTGCTTAGGTTCTAACTTTATGGTTCTTGTGTAGGTTTCATCTTTTGTAGTATTGAAATAATTAAACATAGAAGCATACTCCTGCAAATGTGGTGCAACATTACCTTCTTTAAAATAGTTTCTTAAGGTTGTTTCCTCTTGCAAAGTAGTTTCTGCGTCTAAATATTTTTCTACTAGTTTTTCTATGTTAGCTAACTCCATAGTTGTGTTTTTTAATTAATGCTTCTCTTATTGATTTTCTTGCTCTAGATAAAGCTACTCTTACTGCTGTTGGTTTCATATCAACCATTTTGCAGATCTCCTCAAAATCATATTGCTCAACATCTCTAAGTTGAATAATAATTTTTTGTTGTTCAGGTAAATTTTGAATCAATTGGTGCACTTGGTTTACACTGTCTTGATATTCCATTTTTTTATCTAAACTTGTTTCCTTTTCTTTATAATTACTATGAACTAATGTTAAATTATTTGCTTGTTTACTTTTTAAACGATCATAACAATAATTTTTTGTCATTGTCATTGCAAATGCCTCAACATTTTTATAATTCGTAATTTTGTCTTTACTTCTCCACAATTTAAAGAAAAGTTCTTGAGTAGCGTCCTCAGCTTCTTCGGTAGAAACTAATAACCTCTTTGCTAAACGAAAAACCTTATCCTTAAAAGGCAAAACAACTTTTAAAAAGTCTGATTGGTTCATTGAATTTGTTTGTTTTTCCGATATTTTTTTATCTCTTATATCAGGTTTACATAATTACGACGAAGAAGTATAAAATTTGTTACATCAACTTTAAAAAAAAATACGAATTATTATTAACTTGCGTTTCATAAATCAAACGGTGTACTATGAATTTCAAAAATAAATATTTTCCCTTTCTTATAGTTTTTTTTCTTTTTACCCTTTCGTGTTCAAAAACTGATAATGATATACCCCAAGATTTAGAGTTAAATAATTTTATTTGGAAAGGTTTAAATGCTTTCTATTTGTGGCAAGAAGACATTAATGATTTAAAGGATACACGTTTCAATAATCAAAATGAGTTGAATACATATTTATCAGGATTTCCTGTCCCTGAAAATTTATTCGAAAGTTTATTAAATAGACCTACAGATCGTTTTTCTGTTATTGTTGATGATTATATTGCTTTAGAAAACTCTTTTCAAGGCTTAAATTTATCTAGCGGAATGGAATTTGGACTTAGACAATATGAGAATGTAAGTAATAATGTTTATGGTTATGTTCGTTATGTGATACCTAATTCTTCTGCAGCATCAAATAATGTAATGCGAGGTCAAGTTTTTAATAATGTGGATGGTAGTCAATTAACACTTGATAACTATAGATCTTTGTTATTTGGAAACAACACGAACTTTACAATTGGTTTGGCAGATTATAACAATGGAAACCCTATAACAACTGGAACTTCTATTTCTTTATCTAAAACTGAATTACAAGAAAATCCGATAGCAATATCCAAAGTAATTGAAGATAATAATTCAAAAATTGGTTATTTAATGTATAATCAATTTGCAGGGAATTTTGATGCACAACTTAATGCAGTTTTTGCAGGTTTTAAAACAGAAAATATCGACAATTTAATTATAGATTTAAGATATAATCCTGGAGGATTTGTAAGTTCAGCAACCTATTTAGGTGGAATGATTACAGGCCAGTTTGAAGGTGAATTGTTCTCTCAACAAATTTGGAATAATAAAGTTACCCAAGCTTGGGATGCAGAACGATTTGTTAATAATTTTACGAATGAAATTATAAATTCTGATAGGAATGGAAACATAGTTTTACAAGAAAATCTAAGTACTTTAGGTTTGAATAAGGTCTATTTTATTGTAACGAATTCATCTGCTTCTGCATCTGAATTATTAATTAATTCTTTAAACTCTTACATTGATGTTCGAGTTATTGGAACAACTACAACAGGGAAACAGGAAGGATCTGTAACTTTATACGATTCTGACAATCTATCTAGAACAGGTGCAAATTTAAATACAAATCACACCTATGCTATGCAACCAATTGTTTTTGAAATTAGCAATAAAGATGGAATAAATTATCCAGGAGGAATTATACCAGGAAGCGCTGCTTTCCCTGGAGTTAGTCTGCCTGAAGATTACGGAAATTTAGGGGTTTTAGGAGAGCGCTCTGATCCGCTTCTTAATGAAACTCTAACATATATAGCAACTGGAGCGAAAGCATCTACAAAAAATAACAATAACCTATTTAAAGAAGTTTTTAATTCTAAATTGGCTAACCCTGCTAAAGATAACATGGTTATTCAACTTAAATAAACTTAAAAAATTTTAAGTTTTATAAAATTACAATTGTCCCTATTTTAATGTAAAAAAAACAAGTAAACCATGGTTAGGAGGTTAAGTTTTTCAGAGAATCTAGCCCCTCTTCAATTTCTTGATCAGTCAGAACATCTGGCCTAAACTCACTCATTAATTCTTCGCGCTTGGATTTTGCGTAATTATAACCAGATTTCCACCATTTTCGCATTTTGTTTTTATTGAAAACTAATGAATTTGTTGTTAAGACTATTGGTGTATAATAAAGGTTCAGTTTAACATTTTTATTATTCGCTGCTAATTTACCAATGGTTATGTTATGCCTTTCTACGTGTGTTAGCATAAAATCAAAAACATCAAATAATAAAGAGAAAGGATTTTTAGCAGGTAATCTATTTAATTGAGTAACTTCAGTTTCTAATATAATAGCATCAATTTCTGTAGCCCCTCTTAATATGGCTTCTCTAATAGGAACTAGTGATCCAAAACCGCCATCAGCATACTGTTGCTTATTTTTTTCTAAAACACTCATAAAGGGTATGTAATTGCAAGATCCCCAAATCCAATCACAAAAATCTTCATAGGTACAATCCTTATTAGATTTGTATTCAATTTGATTTTGAGTTAAGTTAGATACTGTTATTACAATCTCCTTATTTTTTTGTTGAATATCTTCATACATTTTTTTAGAAATAGTATTCTTTATCAGTTTGCGTAAATTTTTACTTTCTCCAAACGTTTTTCTACCTTTTAAAAAATTAAACAACACATTAAAATGATTGATACTTACTACTTTCTCACCTGCTATATTTTTAATTCTAAAAGGATTATTGCTAAAAATACTTTTTTGATTTACATTGGTATAAAGGGTTTTTAGTTCATCTAACATTCCTAAAGCCAAATGAGATACCATTAAACTACCTGTAGATGTTCCAATAAATAAATCATAATCTCTATTTTCTTTTTTCATTAAATATTGTGCAACTCCTCCTGCAAATGCACCTTTACTGCCGCCACCTGAAATTACCAAAGCTTTTTTCATCAACTTGATTTGATTTGTTTATTTTAGTCAGATAAAAATACCTAAAAATGAAAAGAATTGCACTATCATTACTCACTTTACTTTTACTAAATTCTTGCTCAAAAAGTTATATTCCTAGAACATTTGATAAAATTAAAATTCAAGAATTTGAAATAGAGGAAGTTAGTATTAGAGCCATTCAAGCTTCGGACTCAGAGAAAGTATATTATGCTGGTTCTGGTGGAAATGTAGGTATAAAAACAGAAAAGGGTGCCTCTAAAAATACCTTAAATATAAAATATAAAGATTCAATTATTCCTAATTTTAGAAGTTTAGCGTTTAATGGTGATTCTTATTTTGCTCTTTCTATAGCTAATCCAGCCTTATTATATAAAATTACGAATGATAAATATTACCTAATTTATAAAGAAGAACATGAAAAAGTATTTTATGATTCAATGTATTTTTTTGAAGATAATATACATGGTATTGCAGTTGGTGACCCTACAGATAATTGTGCTTCAATAATTTTAACAAAGGATGGAGGAAAAACATGGAATAAATTAACCTGCGATAAATTACCAAAATTTGAAGAAGGAGAAGCTTTCTTTGCGGCAAGTAATACCAATATAAAAACGATAGGAAGTACTGTTTGGATTGCTTCCGGAGGAAAAAAAGCACGTATTTTAAAGTCTGACAACTTTGGAGAATCTTGGATGATTTATGATACTCCTATTGTTCAAGGAAAAGAATCACAAGGAATCTATTCTATTGATTTTGCAGATAAAAACAAAGGAATTATCATAGGTGGAGATTACTCCAAACCACTTGAAAATAAAGCAAATAAAGCAATTACCAAAGATGGTGGAAAAACTTGGGTTTTAGTTGCAGATAACCAAAACCCCAACTACAAAAGTTGTGTACAATACGTGCCAAATACAAATGGAAAAGAAGTTTTTGCAGTCGGTAAAACAGGGATTTCTTTTTCTAACGATGGAGGATATAATTGGAAAGAAATTTCTAAAGAAGCCTATTATATCATTAATTTTGTTGATAAAAATAATGCTTGGCTTGGTGGAAATCAAAAAATTGGAAAATTAACATTAAAATAAATCTTATAATTAAACCTCTTTAAAAATTACTAAATATAAATTATGTTTAAAATAAGTCTGTTTATATGCTTCACCTCTCTTTTATTACTATCTTGTGATACAAACAAAAGAATTACAACAGATTTTAATTGTGATATTAAAACATCTGGTATTCTAGAAAATGTAACAGACGTTAAAGAACTATTTTCGATTAAAATACCTGTAAATTGGAAGACAAATTTATACCAAGATGAAATACAATCTTCAATTTTTTCAGCGGATACAACAAAACAACTTTCAGAAACAGTACTATTAGATGTTACTTTTATAGAAAAGAACGTTAATTTTAATGAAGCTTTTAAACTAAAACAAGCGCAAGAAAATCTGTCTAAAAATTTAATAACAATAAAATCTAAAGAATTGCTTTTGTTAAATAAACCAGCCTATTATATGTTATTAAAAGGAAAAAAAGGAAAGTTTAGTTATCAAGTTTGTAATACATTTATAAAAGTAAATAGCTCTAATTTTATATTGGCTAAAACAGAAGTTTATGGAGATTCTCTTGTGAATTCAAGACTTTGTAAATCCTTTTCTTTAATAGAAAATATTAAAATACTACAATAAATATGATTGACAAACAAAATATTATAGAACGCTTCGTAAAATACGTAAAAATAGATACGGAATCTGATCCTAATAATTCAGACTTTCCAAGTACAACAAATCAATGGGATTTAGCCAAAGTTTTAGAGGCAGAACTCAAGGCTATTGGAATGCAAAATGTGGAATTGGATAAAAATTGTTATTTAATGGCTACTTTGCCTAGTAATATCAATTATGAAGTGCCTACAATTGGTTTTATTTCTCATATGGATACAAGTCCAGATTTTACTGGAAAAAACGTTAACCCACAAATCATAGAAAATTATGACGGCGAAGACATCGTTTTAAATCAAAGACAAAAAATTATTTTGTCCCCTAATTATTTTGAAGATTTATTGCAGTATAAAGGACAAACGCTCATTACTACAGATGGCACTACACTCTTAGGAGCAGATGATAAAGCAGGCATTACGGAAATTGTTTCTGCAATGGAATATCTAATTAAAAATCCTGAAATTAAACACGGAAAAATCAGAATTTGTTTTACGCCAGATGAAGAGGTTGGCAAAGGCGCACATTTGTTTGATGTAGAAAAATTTGGAGCAGATTGGGCTTATACAATGGATGGAAGTCAGATCGGAGAATTAGAATATGAAAATTTTAATGCAGCAAGTGCAGTTGTAACTGTAAAAGGTAAAATAGTTCACCCAGGTTATGCTAAAGGTAAAATGATAAACTCTATGCTAATTGCAAATGAATATTTAGCTGCTATGCCATCTGAAGAAATTCCTCAAGAAACAGATGGTTACGAAGGATTCTTTCATTTACACGATATAAATGGTAGTGTAGAAAAAACAACATTAGAGTATATTATAAGAGATCATGATTTTGACTTGTTTGAAAAAAGAAAATACTTGATGCAAAAAATTGCATACGATCTCAATCAAAGATATGAACAAGATCTAATTTCTATCAAAATAAAAAATCAATATTTTAATATGAAAGAGAAAATTACACCCATAATGCATATTGTTGATATTGTTGAAGATGTAATGAAAGAAATTGGAATAACTCCTTTAATTAAGCCAATTCGTGGAGGTACAGATGGTTCACAATTATCTTACAAAGGATTACCTTGTCCAAATATTTTTGCTGGTGGACATAATTTTCATGGACGTTTTGAGTACATTCCAATAGAATCTATGGTTAAGGCAACAGAGGTTATTATAGGTATTGCAGAAAAAGTATCGATTAACTATCAATAAAAATCTCCAAAAAATTAATTTTGGAGACCTAGTTGTAACAAATTGTAACAATGATAAAACTATACCTAACTCTTCAAAAAAAAACCTGACATATTATTTTGATAAAGTTAGATTTTAAAATTAGTTTTTTAAATTGAATTAGCGTAAAATTTTATGATAATTCAGGGTTTTTCCCTTTAACATTAAAGAAAAAACTTTCAAAATAAGCAAAATCAGCTTCTTTATTTTCTGTTACATAATAGGGTTCAGAAAACTTAATTTGTTTATTTTCAAAATCTAAAGTAGCCATAACTATGGGCACATTTGCACCTTTAGCTATGTAATAAAATCCTGTTTTCCACTTGTCTACTTTTTTACGAGTTCCTTCAGGGGATAATCCTAGACGAAATTCTTCTTTTTCGTTAAATATGTCAACAATAGCGTCTACCAAGTTTGTACTTTTACTTCTATCTACTGGAGTACCTCCTAATCCCCTAAAGAAAAAACCAAAAGGACCGTTAAATAAGGAGTTTTTTCCAATAAAATTAACCATTAACCCAGATGCCATTCTTGATAAAATAGCGATTGGAAAATCTACCCAACTTGTGTGGGGAGCTGCTATAACCACATATTTCCTTATATCTCTTGGAAATTCGCCAACAAATTTCCAACCTAAAATTGTAAATAAGATAAATCTTGCAAATCTTTTCATGTTGTCTTTTAAAAGTGATAAATTTAAGGACTTAAATTGATACAATGACAGATTTGATAACATACTTTTTAATTGCACTGATTTTTAGCTTTATAGGTTTTTATATCGGTAAACTATTATTGAAATTAAATTATGAAAAAGAGAAAATCAACATAGAAAAAGCTATTGCAACTTTAGAAGAACGAGCTACAATATTAAAAGAATCTAAAGATATTGTTGAAAATAATTTGATTGAAGTTCAAAATGAACTGAAAAGAAAGCAACAAGAAAAAGAAAGCTTAATGACTTTGAATACGCGGCAGGACTCAGAGATCCAAAATTTACGATTAAAACTAGAAGAGCATAAAAAAGAAGTTGAAAAAGTACAAGAGAAATTGACCAAAGATTTCGAAATTTTGGCTAATAAAATCTTAGAAGACAAATCATCCAAATTTACACAGCAAAACAGAGAAAATATTAAAAATATTTTAGAACCTCTAGAGAAAAAAATTCAAGTTTTTGAAAAAAAAGTAGCAGACAGTGATGAAAAAAGAGCAGGTTTTCAATCAGCTTTAAAAACTCAATTAGATAATTTAAAAAATTTAAATGCTCAAATGAGTAAAGATACAATTAACCTTACCAAAGCTTTAAAAGGCGATAGTAAAATGCAAGGTAATTGGGGAGAATTAGTTTTAGAACGTGTTTTAGAAAAATCTGGACTAGAAAAAGACAGAGAGTATTTTGTACAACAAAGCTTAACTAATCAAGAAGGTAAAAGAGTGTTACCTGACGTTGTCATACACTTACCAGACAATAAAAAAATGATTGTAGATTCAAAGGTTTCATTAACTGCCTATGAAAAATTTGTAAATCAAGATGATGAGACATTAAAAGAACAATTCTTAAAAGAACATACCAACTCTTTAAAAAGGCATATTGTACAATTATCAGAAAAAAAATATGAAGATTTATATCAAATAGAATCACCAGATTTTGTATTACTTTTTGTACCAATAGAACCTGCCTTTGCTGTGGCTTTAAATTTTGATAATCAACTGTATAACAAGGCTTTTGACATGAACATTGTAATTGTTACTCCAACTACACTTTTAGCAACTTTACGTACTATAGATTCTATATGGAATAATGAAAAACAACAAAGAAATGCCTTAGAAATTGCACGACAAGCAGGCGCTTTATACGATAAATTTGAAGGACTTTTAAAAGATCTAGTTAATATAGGTAAAAGAATTGACGATAGTAAAAAGGAGTATTCTAGTGCAATGAATAAGTTAGTTGATGGCCGAGGAAATTTAATTACAAGCGTAGAAAAATTAAAAAAAATGGGAGCGAAAGCTAAAAAAGCACTTCCAGAAAATATTATTGAAAGAGCAAAAATTGATGATTAGTTATTGGACTTTTTTTACTAATTTTCCTACAGTTAAACCTTGAACAATAATAGAAAACACAACAACGACGTAAGTAATTACTAGAAATAAATTACGATGCATTTCTGCCGTTAAGCCTAAAGCTAGCGCTATTGAAATTCCACCACGTAAACCACCCCAAGTCATAATTAAGTTTGTTTTTGGCACGAAATCTAGTTTCTTTTTAAAAATATTAATGGGTAAAAACAGAGAAATATATCTACATATTAAAACAATCGGAATAGCTATCAATCCTGATAAAAGATACTTATCATCAAACACCAAAACAAGCATTTCCATTCCTATTAAAACAAAAAGTATAGCGTTTAAGAGAATATCTATTAACTCCCAAAATTTATCAACATATTTTTCAGTAACTTCAGACATAGCTGAAGATCTTACAGTTTCGTTTCCTACAATTAAACCAGCAACCACCATAGCTAAAGGTGCCGATAAATGAAGTTTATGAGCGATTACTGTACCTCCCATAACCGCTGCCAAAGTAATAATTACTTCAATGTCATAATCGTTGATAGATTTCATTAATCTATAAGATATCCAACCCAGCAAAACACCTAGAAGAATTCCTCCTAAAACTTCTTGTCCAAATAATTGTCCAACATCGCCAATGGAAGTATTTTCTATTCCTGATTTCGCAATTTGAAAAATAGTTAAAAAAACAACAACTCCTACTCCATCATTAAATAAAGATTCTCCAACAATTTTAGTTTCTAACTTTTTAGGAACTTTTGCTTGTTTCAAAATGCCTAAAACAGCAATAGGATCAGTTGGAGATATTAAAGCTCCAAAAAGCAAACAGTAAATGAAATTTATATCAAACCCTATACTTTGAAATACAAAAAACATAAAACCACCTACTAAAAATGTTGATGTTAAAACTCCTAAAGTAGAAAATAATAAAATAGGCCAACGTTGAATTTTTAATTGTTCAAAGTTGGTGTGTAAAGCGCCAGCAAATAGAAGAAAACTTAACATTTCATCTAATAAAACTGTTTTAAAATCAATGCTAGAAATGATAGATTTTTCTAGATTAAGAAGTGTGGGATCAAAATAGCTCAATAATAAAACAACCAAAGTAAAAATAATGGTAATAATCATCAAACCAATTGTGTTCGGCATTTTTAGAAACCTAACATTAATGTATCCGAAAATAGCTGAAAGAAATATTAAAATTGTAGCAATAAAATAAGCATCCATAAGTGTTAAATTTCGAATTTTAAAGATATAAAAAAAGCATCAAGATTTTACTTGATGCTTTTTTTTATTTATATTTTATTTGTTATTACATCACAAATAAACGTCTAGTTTGCATCATTTCTGAAACCCTTTCTCCAATTTCGTGCAAAGCCTCATCATTATCTGCATTTTGAATTGCTTCATCAATAAAATCAACAACAACTTTCATATCATCCGTTTGCAAACCACGCGTTGTAATTGCTGGTGTTCCAATTCTTATACCAGAGGTTACAAAAGGAGATTTATCATCAAAAGGAACCATATTTTTATTGACAGTAATATCTGCTTTTCCTAAAGCGATTTCAGCATCTTTCCCAGAAATATTTTTATTTCTTAAATCAATCAAAATACAATGATTGTCTGTACCTCCTGATATAATATTATAACCTTTAGCAACAAATTCTTTAGCCATTGCTGCAGCGTTCTCTTTAACCTGAATTTGATACTCTAAAAACTCATCTGTTAATGCCTCTCCAAAAGCAATTGCTTTAGCAGCAATTACATGTTCTAATGGGCCTCCTTGATTTCCTGGAAAAACTGCTGAATTTAATAAAGTTGACATTTTCTTTGGTTTGCCAGATTTAAATGTTTCTCCAAACGGATTGTCAAAATCTTCACCTATCATTATGATTCCACCTCTAGGGCCACGTAAAGTTTTATGAGTTGTGGAAGTAACTATATGACAATGTGGTAGAGGATCATTTAAAATTCCTTTTGCAATTAATCCTGCTGGATGAGAAATATCTGCCATTAAAATAGCACCAACTGAATCAGCAATAATTCTAAAACGTTTAAAATCAATATCTCTTGAATACGCAGAGGCGCCAGCAATAATTATTTGTGGTTTTTCTTTCTCTGCAATCTCTTGGATAGTATCATAATTTAAAATGCCCGTTTCTTTTTCAACACCATAAAAAACGGGATTGTATAATTTACCTGAAAAATTCACAGGTGATCCGTGAGTTAAATGTCCTCCATGAGACAAATCAAAACCTAATATTTTGTCTCCCGGCTTTAAGCAAGCTGCAAAAACTGCGGTATTAGCTTGAGACCCAGAATGTGGCTGAACATTTACATATTCTGCACCAAATAATTCTTTAGCTCTGTCAATTGCAATTTGTTCTACAATATCAACAATTTCACAACCTCCATAATATCTTTTTCCAGGATATCCTTCAGCGTATTTGTTAGTTAGTATAGAACCTTGTGCCAACATGACTTGATCACTAACAAAGTTTTCTGAAGCAATAAGCTCTAAACCATTTAATTGTCTTTCTTTTTCTTCCTGAATTAGGTCAAAAATTTGATTATCTAGTTGCATTTAAATTATATTTAATTTGATACAAAAATAACTAAAAACAAGCTGAATAAAAACTAGTTTTTATGTTGTTTTCAAAATTTATTAAGATTTATTACACATTATCATAGTATTGTTAAAAAAGTATTTTAATGAGCATTTTTATTTTAAAATGATAAAAAAACAATGTAGATTTGAATGAAATTAAATTATTCACAATATGATTATTACAGCAAACAATCCTAACCGTAAATCTTGGTTAAAGGTTTCTAAAGATTCAGATTTTCCTATACAAAATATACCTTTTGGAGTTTTCATTACTAGAGATGATATCATTACTATTGGAAGTAGAATTGGAGATTATGCCATAGATTTAGGTGCATTTCATCAATTGGGTTACTTTGAAGGCATCCCGCTAACAGATGATATGTTTCTCCAAGATAATCTGAATGACTTTATTGCTGATGGGCGTAAGACCTGGAGATTGGTTCGCAACAGAATTGCTGAAGTGTTTGATGTTACCAATGGAAACTTAAGAGATAACGCAGACCATAAAGACAAAATTATTTTTAGAATGGATGAAGTAGAAATGCTATTACCAGTTGCTGTTGGTGATTATACAGATTTTTACGCAAGTAAAGAACATGCTACAAATGTTGGTTCTTTATTTAGAGATCCAGAAAATGCACTATTACCAAATTGGCTTCATATTCCTATTGGTTACCATGGAAGAAGTTCTTCCATCATTCCTTCTGGAACACCAGTTAGAAGACCTTATGGACAAACAAGACCTACAGAAGGAAGTAAAACTCCTGGTTTTGGCCCAACAAAATTATTAGATTTTGAATTAGAAATGGCATTTATAACTACAGATGCCAATGTTTTAGGTGAAAGAATTCCTATTGAAGAAGCAGAAGAATATATTTTTGGATTGGTGCAATTTAATGATTGGTCTGCAAGAGATATCCAAGCGTGGGAATATGTTCCATTAGGACCATTTTTGGGAAAAAGTTTTGCCTCTACTATTTCTCCTTGGATTGTTACTTTAGATGCTTTAGAGCCGTTTAGAACGGAAAATCCAAAACAAGTGCACGAACCTTTACCCTATTTAAAACAAGAAGGTAAAGGGAGCTATGATATTCATTTGCAAGTAGGTATTCAACCAGAAAATGGCAAAGAAACAGTTGTTGCAAATTCTAACTTTAAATATATGTATTGGACAATGGCACAACAATTGGCGCATCATACTGTTAATGGTTGTCCTGTAGAAAGTGGAGATATGATGGGATCTGGAACAATTTCTGGGCCAACTAAAGATAGTTTTGGTTCCATGCTAGAATTAACTTGGAGAGGCCAAAATCCAATTCAATTAAAGGATGGTACAACTCGTAAATTTATAAATGATAATGATACTGTAATCATGCGAGCACATTGCAAAAATGATAAAGTTCGTGTTGGTTTTGGTGAATGTTCTGGTAAAGTATTACCTGCTAAATAATTTAAATAAAGATTATACAAAAAAAGGCTCTAAATGTTTAGAGCCTTTTTGTATAATATCTTATTCATCTAAAGGTGGATGACCATGAATTTCTTCATAAACTTCGTCAAAATTAGAACGCAAATAAGCGTTTAATTTTTTGCGATAATCATCTTTTAACCAAGTAACAAAATTGTGCGTACTTTTAGAAATACACTTCGCATATCTATTAATTCTATCATCAATCTCCTCTCCTAGCATTTTAGCTAAAATTAAGGCATCAAAAACATCTTCACTGTTTTCTATACACATTTTTCCGTGATGAACTATAGATTTTTCTAAAACTCGTTTTGATGATTCACCACTTCTAATTGTATGAATATAAACTTTTTTCATATCAAAATAAGTGTCTGT
>Ga0206127_1000769_pt1 | contig 38164 bp, 34 predicted proteins | sample Helgoland_Spring_6_FD_148646 | JGI IMG/M metagenome (GOLD analysis project Ga0206127, IMG submission 148646) | Pelagic subsurface seawater microbial communities from Kabeltonne, Helgoland, North Sea - Helgoland_Spring_Bloom_20160419_1 | ecosystem: Environmental > Aquatic > Marine > Epipelagic ...
TAACGCCGTTCGACTATATGATGCATTTACTTGAACAAGTCTCGGTTCAAAACACCGATATCGAGCCACTGCTACCATGGCGATTTGCTAAAGACTAGGTGGGATTGCCGGACGCTTACATTCTAACGGCAGATAGAGTAACTGTTTTTTTGTGGCAGACAACGCGGAGCGCACAATGGCTAAATCCTCATCCGTAACCTCAGGACGATAAACATTGATCTGTTTTGAGGTTGGAGCAGATGTATCTACGCCCACACCATCGCGGCATTGATTGCTACCCTGGCCCCGCGCGCGGCTCATAACTCGCGGACAGTTGCTCAATACATCAGGGGAACCGTTTGCATCCACGGCAACCACCTCTTCAAAAATAATCCGCCCCCCATAATAGGCTTGCCCAGCATTAAGATATATAGGTGCAATCTTATCGCTAAGCAGATCATGTACTTTTGCATCATCTTTATTCATGCAGGTTACATCACCAAAAGTATAAGACCCTGAAGGCATCTCAACTGCGGCAAAGGCGCTTGAGCCATATCTGATGTGTTGGCGGGTATCATCTGCCTGTGAAATGAGCTCAATGTCTAGGGTTTCGCAACTTAAATTGCTGGAGACCTGTAAAATATAGGTCGCCGGAAAGGAATTTGCAGAAATAGCTACAATCGGAACGGTTCCAAGAAAAAAAATGATAGAAAACAAAACTAAACGGTCCATGTGAATACCTAATGTTTATACTGGGGTAATTTTTAACATAGTGATGCAGCAAATACTAGCTACACCCCATTAAAATAGCCATCGATGGTAGAAAACGTTTCATACCAAAAATGGACTCTAGTTCTTTAGATGAAGTTTTTTCCATGCCCTTACACACAATTATTAAGTCGACAACACCATCATCTTTTCGCCTTCCAGACTATTTAATTCTAAAGCCCAAATATCTTCGGGTCAGGTTCATTGAAAATCAGCATAGCTGATGCTTTTAAGCTATTGAGTTACCCTTAACGTATTATCTTGGCTATCCAGTTAATTTCACATGAGGGCAATTAAATGGACATCCATCTTAGGAGAGAAAGGTAATCGGTTTTTCGATATCCGTTCTAGTGGTTCCGCCACCACTTTACCGGACTTTAAAGAATCAACACAAAAAAGGTCTTGGGTTATACCAAGACCTTTTTTAATAATTGGTGCGGATGGAGAGACTCGAACTCTCACGGCCTAAGCCACAGCCCCCTCAAGGCTGCGTGTCTACCAATTCCACCACATCCGCAATTTAACGTTTAACTAATTTGGTACATCGTCTTCTTTAGGGACTTCTGCGACAGGTACATCGGCATCGGAAGAAACCGGAATTGACTGCTCAGTCGCTGGCACATCAGAATCAATAGTTTGATCAGCCACAGGTACTTCTAGGTTCTGCCATTCATCTACAGATTTTTCTTTATCTGCTGTTTGATTTCCCAAAATCAGACTAATAACAAAAAATAACGTCGCAAGTATAGCAGTTGTTCTAGTTAAAAAGTTGCCAGATCCTGTTGAACCAAATACAGTATTTGATCCACCGCTACCAAAAGATGCACCCATACCGGCACCTTTTCCTTGTTGTATCAGTACAAAACCAATCAACATAACCGCTACGATCAAATAAACGATAACTAATATTTCATAAAAAACCATGTGCTGCCTCTACTGATTTGCCGCTTGACAAATACTTAAAAAATCTTCTGGATTTAAACTGGCACCGCCAATTAAACCACCGTCTACATCTGCCTGAGAAAATAACTCTTGGGCATTGTTACCTTTAACGCTGCCGCCATACAAAATAACTATGTTGGCAGCAATATTGTCGTCTTGTTTTGCTAAATGCCCGCGGATAAAAGCATGCACTTCTTGCGCTTGCGCCGGACTTGCTGTTTTACCTGTGCCTATAGCCCATATAGGTTCATAAGCCAAAACCACATCGGAAAATTGGCTGATGCCAATTTTCAGCAATACTGCATCTAACTGCGCGGCGATATAATCGAATAATGTGCCGTCTTCTCGGACATTTTCAGGTTCGCCTACACATAAAATAGGGGTTAAGTGAGCTTTTAATGCCTGTTCAACTTTTAGCGCTACTAATGCGTTAGATTCATTGTTATCTGCACGTCGTTCAGAATGACCAATAATAACATATTGGCAGTTAAACTCATTAAGCATGGCAACAGATACTTCACCAGTGTGCGCACCAGAGTCAAATTGGCTGATATTTTGCGAACCCAATTTCACTTTGCCATCAAAAAGTCCCAAATACGGAAAAGGCGGACAAATCACAACATCCATATTTTTAAGACTGGCACTAGCAAATTGTTCCTGCATTTGCTTAACCAATGCTTTATCGCCATTCATCTTCCAATTACCAGCGACTAACTGTCTACGACTATTTAATTGCACGTTATGCTCCGTCATGTTCTACATCACACCAATAAAAAAGCGCGCGAGATATTAACTAACCCTATGACAATATACAAGTAGCTGAAACTAATATTGCCCTGTAAACCTGACTAATCGGTTACTTTACGCACAGCATCAGCGATATGTTCGGCCCAAGTACTGGAGTCTTGTGCATCATTCGCTTCTACCATCACTCTAACCAGCGGTTCAGTACCACTTTTACGTAACAATACTCGCCCTCTGTCGCCTAAAGCTTTTTCTGCCTCTAACACTGCAAGAGTGACAACTTTGTCTTGAAGTGGCTTGGTACCTTCAGAAAATCTCACATTGATAAGTGTCTGCGGATATTTAGTCATACCTCGACTCAATTCATTCAAGGTAAGATCCGCGTGTAACATAGCAGCTAAAACTTGCAACCCAGCCACAATTCCATCACCTGTAGAAGCTGCGGTCAAGTTCAATACATGGCCTGATCCTTCTCCTCCAATTGTCCATCCTTTCTTTTTAAGAAGCTCCATTACGTAGCGGTCGCCTACGTTACTACGTAAAAATGGCACACCTAAAGCGCCTAGAGCCACTTCCAAGCCCAAATTACTCATCACTGTGCCTACTACCCCACCTTGTAAACGCCCCCTTTTAAGAGCATCTCTGGCAATAATATAGACAATTTGGTCGCCATCAATCACGTTTCCTTTGTGATCAACTAACATGATGCGGTCACCATCGCCGTCAAGGGCAAAGCCTAAATCAGCCTTATTTCTGAGCACACTTTCAGTTACCGCCTTCATTGACGTCGCGCCTACTTTACGGTTGATATTCACACCGTCTGGCTCTGTGCCAATCTCTATGACCTCTGCACCTAGTTCACTAAGCACATTTGGCGCAATGTGGTAGGTTGCACCATTAGCGCAATCGACAACTATTTTTAACCCTTTAAGTGATAATGAAGAAGGAAAATTGCCTTTACAAAATTCAATATAACGACCCGCAGCGTCTCCAATACGTGTAGCTTTACCCAATTTATCTGACGCAACACACTCCATGGGTTTGTCCATTTTCTCCTCTATGGCAATCTCGATGGCGTCATCTAACTTCATACCATCGGCAGAAAAAAACTTGATGCCGTTATCGTAATAGGGGTTATGAGATGCACTGATCACTATACCCGCCTCAGAACGGAATGTTTTAGTTAAATATGCTATTGCCGGAGTGGGCATAGGTCCAAGCAAAACTATATTAATACCAGCTGCTGACAAACCAGCTTCTAATGCAGACTCCAACATATAACCAGAAATGCGAGTGTCTTTGCCAATCAATACTTTATTGGTGCCTTGGCCGGCTAAAACCTTACCTGCAGCCCAACCAAGTTTCATCACAAATTCAGGGTTAATGAGGTTTTCACCGACTTTTCCACGGATACCATCTGTTCCAAAATATTTTTTATCGCTCATTATTATTCCTGCAAGCATTAATTGTATTAATTATTTTAACAGCATCTGTTGTTTCTTTAACATCATGAACTCTTATTATTTGCGCACCTTTTTGAGCAGCTATGGTCGCAACTGCAACATTACCAGCTAAGCGTTGACCCATTTCTCGCTGTAACAAATTTCCAATCATTGACTTACGAGACATACCTGCCAAAACAGGTACATTTAATGTTTGAAACTCTTCAAGGTTGGCTAACATATGGTAATTGTGTTCAAGTGATTTGCCAAAACCAAACCCTGGATCAACAAGTATTTGTTCGTCAGCAATTCCAGCTTTGCGACAAATAGAGATACGTTGCTGTAAAAATGCTATCACATCCTTAACAACATCGACATAATAAGGGTTTTGCTGCATCACTCTAGGTTGCCCTTGCATGTGCATTAAGCATACAGGTACTTTGGCTGCAACAGCAGCATCTAACGCACCTTTTTCCTGTAGCGCACGCACATCGTTGATGAAGCTTGCGCCTGCATTAACTGCTTCAGTCATCACCTGAGCTTTACTGGTATCTATAGAGATAATGGTATCAAAACGCTGACATATTAACTCAATCATTGGGATAACACGATCCAGCTCTTGTTGTATAGAAACGTTTTGAGCACCAGGTCTAGTGGACTCACCTCCTATATCAATAATATCAGCACCTTCACTTAACATTATGCCTGCTTGAACAAGCCCGTCTTCGAGCATATTAAACACACCACCATCAGAAAATGAATCTGGTGTGACGTTCAATATTCCCATCACTTTTGGTGTAGATAAATCTAAAAACTTATCTTTGCATTGCATAAACGCTCAACTTTTTATTCCCCGGGGCAACAGCCCTCATAAAAAAACGCCCTGCTGAATAAACAACAAAGCGTTTTAATTATACCCATTATTCTTAGTTAGTTGCGTCGCCTGGGTTACCTACATTAGGCTGAACTGGCTTTTCATCTTTTGTGTTTGTATCTACTACAGGGGCTCCGCCCGAAGGTTTGCCGCTGTCGTCTTTTTTGTCACGCACCCAATCTGCAGGAGGTCTTGGTTCTATTCGTGCCATTAGGTCATCAATTTGTTTGGCGTCGATAGTTTCATATTTCATCAAACAATCTTTCATTGTTTCCAAAACGTCTCGGTTTTCAACCAGTATCTTTTCTGCACGCTCATAGTTACGGTCAATGATAGATTTAATTTCAGCATCGATAGCTCGGGCGGTATCATCAGACATATTCTGAGATTTTGACATACTGCGCCCCATGAATACTTCACCTTCTTCTTCAGCATATAACATGGGCCCCATTTTCGAAGATAAACCCCATTGAGTAACCATTTTGCGAGCGATATCGGTAGCACGTTCAATATCGTTTGATGCACCAGTAGTTACGCCATCTTCACCTAAGGTCATTGTTTCAGCAATTCGACCGCCAAACAAACTAGAAATCATGCATTCTAGATGTTGCTTGCTGTGACTGTATCTGTCTTGTTCAGGTAAATACATAGTGACTCCCAGCGCTCTGCCTCGAGGTATTATCGATACTTTGTATACCGGATCATGTTCAGGCACCAAACGACCTACAATAGCATGGCCCGCTTCGTGGTAAGCAGTATTGGTTTTTTCAGCCTCAGACATCACCATGCCTTTGCGTTCAGAGCCCATCATGATTTTATCTTTGGCTTTATCAAACTCATCCATAGCGACCACTTTTTTGCCGGTGCGAGCTGCAAATAAAGCGGCTTCGTTGACCAAATTGGCCAAATCAGCCCCAGAGAATCCTGGAGTACCCCGGGCAATCAAACTAGCTTCAACATTTTCACCTAACGGCACTTTACGCATATGTACTTTAAGAATTTGTTCACGGCCACGAATATCAGGTAAACCCACTGTTACTTGACGGTCAAAACGACCAGGTCTCAGTAAAGCGGGGTCAAGCACGTCAGGACGGTTAGTTGCGGCGATGACAATTATACCTTCATTACCTTCAAATCCATCCATCTCAACTAACATTTGGTTTAGCGTTTGTTCTCTTTCATCGTGACCGCCGCCTACACCAGCTCCACGCTGACGGCCTACTGCATCTATTTCATCGATGAAGATAATACAAGGGGCTGACTTTTTAGCTTGATCAAACATGTCACGTACACGAGATGCCCCCACACCCACAAACATTTCAACAAAATCAGAGCCTGAGATGGTAAAGAAAGGTACTTTTGCTTCACCAGCAATGGCTTTAGCCAGTAAAGTTTTACCGGTTCCAGGAGGACCAACTAATAGAATACCTGTAGGGATCCTACCACCTAGTTTTTGAAATTTGCTTGGATCACGAAGAAAATCAACTAACTCGACGACGTCTTCTTTGGCTTCATCACAGCCTGCCACATCGGCAAACGTGGTTTTTACTTGGTCTTCTCCTAACAGACGTGCCTTGCTCTTACCAAAAGACATGGCACCTTTACCACCGCCTCCGCCTTGCATTTGGCGCATAAAAAAGATCCAAACCCCAATCAACAGCAGCATAGGAAACCAAGATATAAATATCGAGGTTAGAAGAGATGACTCTTCTGGCTCTTTACCAAAAACTGCTACATTGTTTTCAATCAACTCGTCCATCAACGCAAGATCTGTGTAAGGGATAATGGTAGTGAATGCCTCACCATTTCGTTTTACACCATTAATTTGCCCTGAATTTCTGTCGATAGTAGCGCTGCTAACCACACCATTACTGACATCGCGTAAAAACAATGTGTAATCAGTATTGGATGATTTAGAATCAGTGCCAGAAAAATTTTGGAAAACCGACATCAATACGACAGCGATAACCAGCCATAAGATTAAATTTTTTGCCATGTCGCTCAAGTTGTTAAACCTCTGTTGTTACTAGAGTCAATTCGACTCTATGAATTGCGTCTCGCGCCTTATTAGTGATTAAAGCTGAGACTACTATAATTTATATCCTGTCGCCACCAGATAAACCTCTCTGGAACGCGCCCGGGATGATTCAGGTTTTCTGGTTTTGAGCGTTTTAAACGATTTTTGCAACTCTTTCATAAATGCTTCGAACCCTTCTCCCATAAATACTTTGATCACAAAGCTGCCATTTTTTTTCAAAACTTGGTGACACATATCTAAAGCCAATTCTCCTAAATACATTGACTTGGCTTGATCTATTGCGTCGTTACCACTCATGTTTGGTGCCATATCAGACATTACTACGTCTACGTTTTTGCCACCTATTTTGTTCAATAATTCATTTAAAACATTCTCTTCACGAAAGTCACCCTGAAGAAATAATACGCCTGCCAAGGGATCCATAGGTAAAATGTCACAAGCGATGACTAAGCCATCACTGCCCACTACTTTGGTCGCGTATTGCGACCAGCCACCTGGTGCGGCGCCTAAATCAACTATTGTCATGGAGGGTTTAATCAAACCATCTTTTTGTTGAATTTCTTCTATCTTAAATCCTGCTCTGGACCTAAGACCTTGTTTTTGAGCTTGTTGCACAAATTTATCGTCAAAATGTTCTTTTAACCAACGCTGGCTACTAACAGATTGTTTATTTTTGCTCATCGCCCTGTCAAAAACACTGTATTCAAATTTGGATTAAGACAGAGATGGCGCTAGAATAGCTCTTTTCAACCAACCATCTTTAATAAATTTGTAAGAAAACTAATCAATGACTTTATCAAACAAGCAAAAGCAGTACCTAAAGGGCTTAGCCCATTCATTAAAACCAGTAGTTCAATTGGGCAACAATGGCCTTACTGAAGGGGTTTTGGCTGAAATAGACGGCGCTATCAAGCACCACGAATTAATAAAAGTAAAAATACCCACCGATGACAAAGATGAAAAAACTTTAATCATGGATGCAATAGTCAGAGAAACAGGCGCCACCAAAGTACATGCCATTGGGCATGTATTGGTCTTATTTAAACAAAGTGACGAAAAGAAAATCGAAATACCGAGAAAGTAACGTTTTACGCATAGAGTAGCCTGTACCGTCATAACTGTTGACTTAGTCACCTATTAACGACAGGCTCTATGCTAACTTATTTAATCTGCTATATGCCTGAACATTCAAATTAAACCGAAGATTTTAAGCCACAATTTTTACTGAAGAGACAACTCCAGGTTTGATATGATTGAAGGGCAACGAGCAATAACTAATGTCTTCTTGAACGTCAATCGCAACCCGTTTGACCTTATGGATTGGAAAACTATCTTCACCCACTACTACATGACTCCGACTTACTTGAAAATAATCAAGTGGTGATTCAATCCGTTTGGCCATTTCTTTTTCATTGGCTTGTATCCAAATAAGCGGTCAAATAAGCGGTAGAAGTACTAAATTGGTTATAGTTGAATACATTAAACGATTAATAGCATTATCAGAAAAAATTACCCAGCAGCTATAAATTAGAATGCACGTAAGCCATCCCAAAAATGTCTTTTTATATAGTTTTGGTAAGTGCTTAACCCACTCAATGAATGAATCATGTATTAATTCCTTAGTTTAAAGCTCTTACAAATAGTAGTGTCCTAGCACTAAAGGAAACTCGCTCATAACGGCCTAACACCATAACTGATAGTCTAATTAGCTATGGTGTTAGGCCGAATATGAACGTAAGAATGTAATTTAATTAACGCTTAGTGCTGCCAATTAGTGATGATGCCCACCTGCACCATGAGCATGGCCATGTTCAATTTCTTCATCAGTGGCCGCGCGAACGTCTTCAACCTGAAATTCAAACTGTAATGTTTTTCCAGCTAAAGGATGGTTGGTATTTATGGTCACCATAAATTTCCCGACTTTAACAATCGTCACTTCGCGCTGACCTTGCTCTGAGTGAACAACAGCTGTCATCCCTGCCTTCCATTTTGGCTTTTTATCTGCAGTTTTATCTGTACTGTGCAAATGTTTAACCGATACACGTTGTTCGCTATCTGCTTGAATTTCACCGTAGGTTTCTTTGGCTTCCAGTTCCGCTTCAAGCAAATCTCCCTTTGACATAGACTCCAAAGACTTTTCTATACCCGGCATCATATTGTTGTAACCATGCAGATAAGCAATGGCTTGTTCACTAAAATTAGACTCTAATTCTTTGCCGTCTAAATCTTTTATTCGATAGTGGAACTTTACGACTGTGCCTTTTGATATTTGCATAATATAAACTTGTAAATTTGAAATTCAGTATTAAAATCCTACCAGAATAAACTTTATTGGTTGACCTTTCCTCTCAGTACTTCATCAATCATCATCTGCACCCGCCACTATATTTGCAATGTTAAGTAAACTTGAAACTGCCATATAATTCACCGAACCTTTAGGATATCGACCTTTACTATTATGGACACCTGCCTCTTTATCCATCAATAACTCCAACGCATCATCAACAGCCTCAACCACACAAATATGAAATTTATGTGCCTTTACTGCTGCCAACACTTCTTTGTCAAGCATAAGGTTAACTTGATTAGACTTGGGAATAACCACCCCTTGCTTGCCCGTTAAACCGCGATGTTGGCAGAGTTTAAAGAACCCTTCTATTTTTTCATTTACACCGCCCACAGACTGAACTTGACCGTATTGATTAATTGAGCCTGTGATGGCTAAGTCTTGACGGACAGGCATTTTAGTTAAGGCAGAAATCAGCGCGACTAATTCTGCTAACGAAGCACTATCACCGTCGATGTGTCCGTAAGACTGTTCAATGGCAATGTTAGCAGATAACGTTAATGGGAATAATTGTGCATATTTGTGACCCAAATACCCTGTTAGTAACATCACCCCTTTAGAGTGACTGGGTTGACCAAGTTCAACTTCACGTTCGATGTCTACCACGCCATTAGAGCCTGCGTAAACTGTCGACGTAATGCGAGCAGGTGTGCCAAACATACTATCGCCAATTTCCAGTACCGTTAGGCCGTTGACTTTTCCTACATCAACACCTTGTGTAGCAATAAGAATCTGGCCCTGTTTAATATCGTCCAATACAGCTTCACTAACCCGACCAGTACGATGAGTCTTGGCTGCTAATGCATCTTCGATGTGGGTCACATCCAGTTCTTGCGTATTTTGCTTTCTGCAAAAAAAGTCAGCTTCATGCAGAAGCTCAATCACATCCGAAAAGCGCGCAGATAAGCGTTGTTGATGTTCTGCCAAGCGTAAACTGTATTCGACTAAACGATACATAGCTTTGGCCGAAATACTCTGCAAGCCCAGCTCTTTAACTTGAACTCTCACCCTGCCAACAAAATCAAATAAAGTCTTGTTATCCAGAGGTATTTCGTGATCAAAATCTACTAATACCCTGAACAATTCATAAAACTCATCGTCGTAATCTTGCAAGGTGTAATACAAGTCACGTGATCCTAACAAGACCACTTTGACATCTATGGGAATTTGTTGTGGGTTGAGCGTGATAGAATTCACCATACCCACATCATGTTGCGGCAAGTCCATTTTGAGGGAACCAAATTTTAGAACTAATTTGAGCGTTTCCCAGACATAAGGTTGATCAATGAGTTTGTCCATATCTAGCAACAAATAGCCACCATTTGCTCGATGCATAGCACCGGGGCGTATCATTCGATAGTTGGTAAAAACTGAACCTTGAATGTTGGTATATTCAACCTGACCAAACAAATTTTGATGAGTGGGATTGGGTTCATATATAACTGGAGAGCCACTATTTAATTCATGTGAAACTATAACATTGGGTAAATATTGCTCTTCTAAAATGGCCCGTTTATCATACTCGTCATGTTTATCGTCTTTTTTATCGTCAGCTAATACTTCAACTACTGTTTCTACCAAATGTGATTTTAGTTGTCTTAAAAATTTTAAAATAGCCAAGTCAGATGAATATTTGTGCTCTAAATCTTTTAGTAAAGGCCTAATTCCCTGCTCTGCGGTTTCTTTTTTTAACGCTCTGAGTTTTTCAGCCGTGGCACGTTTCCATTTTGGCAATTCGATTAACGCTTCACTTAATTTGTCCTCAAGCTCATCAATTAAATGATAATAATGTTGTCGCTGTTCATCTGACGCCTTAGCAAAATCATCGTCGGTGACAGGTTTACCATCTACAATGGGCGAAAAAGTGATAGTACCGCCGTCTTCATACAAGGCCACACTTTGTCGTTGTGCTTGTTTTTCCACTTCATCAATGGCTTTGTCATATCCATGATCAAATTCGCGGGTGATGGCCGCCTTTTTGCGCTGATAACCAGGATTATCGAACGCCGCCGGAAAGGTATCTAATAATTCATCAATCAAATTTCCCATGTCTTTGAGCAGCTTTTTACTTTCTCCTGCCACCAATTTTAAAGAGAAGGGTTCACGCTCGTCTTCAAAATTATTGATATAACACCAATCATCAGGTGTGACTGTCTTATTCACGTATTTATCAATAAATTCATGTACTAAGGTAAAGCGCCCAGTGGCTTGTTCACCCATTATATAAAGATTATACCCTCGCGCTTCTATTCCTAAACCAAAAGATAAAGCGTCTCGCGCCCTATCCTGACCGATAAAAGTGGAGTTCAGGGCTTGTTGATCTTTCAGCGCTTGATTAATCAATCGCCTGCTAGGCTTTGCAGTCAACTGCTGCAGATCTAAGGCATATTTACTTTGCATGTTTAAAGACTTAATTACTACAAATTAGGAATATGCCAATTAGTGAAACCTGTAAACAGCAGACTGTCAAACGTATACGAAAAGAATATTCATAACTGACTACATTTAATACAAATAAAGTGGAACAACAATGCATAGATTGAATTTTTATGAGTTAAAATTCAACCTTTACGATCTAAATCACTGAATACTTCTAAAAACTTTAAAATAAGCTCAATAAATCACGTATTTACTATTGTTAGCAAGGGATACGCTAAGGTATTCTAGCCAGCTAACTTTTATATGATTGTTTAAGGTCTTTTCACCTTATCCCATTAGTCACGGAAATCTTTTTTAATGACCGAAAAACAGTATCAACCTCAAGAAATCGAAAAAGAGGTTCAAGCCTATTGGGAAATTCAGCAAACCTTTAAAGCATTTGAAGATGCTGACAAAGAAAAATTTTATTGCCTTTCTATGTTCCCTTATCCAAGTGGACGTTTGCATATGGGTCATGTTCGTAATTACACCATTGGTGATGTGATTAGTCGTTATCAAAGAATGTTAGGTAAGAATGTACTTCAGCCAATGGGTTGGGATGCATTTGGATTGCCTGCTGAAAACGCAGCCCTTAACAATAATACTGCACCAGCCAAATGGACCTACTCGAATATTGAGTATATGAAAACCCAATTAAAAACCTTGGGGTTTGGATACGATTGGGACCGGGAAATAGCCACCTGTAAAAAAGATTATTACCGTTGGGAGCAATGGTTTTTTACACGTTTGTTCGAGAAAGGTTTAGTGTATAAAAAGAACGCAACGGTAAACTGGGATCCAGTTGACCATACAGTTCTTGCTAATGAACAAGTGATTGATGGTCGCGGTTGGCGGTCTGGTGCCATAGTTGAACAAAAAGAAATTCCTCAATGGTTTCTAAAGATCACCGACTACGCAGAAGAACTGATCAACGATTTAGAACAATTAGAAGAATGGCCAGAACAGGTCCGCGCCATGCAAAAAAACTGGATTGGCCGTTCAGAAGGGGTAGAAATCACTTTTGAACTGGCACAATCTGTCGCACAACTTACCAGTTTCGATGTGTACACCACACGCCCAGATACTTTATTAGGGGTGACATATGTTGCCGTTGCAGCGCAACATCCCATGGCATTAGAGGCAGCCAAAACGCACAGTGATTTAGCTGTATTTATTGAGGAATGTAAAAATACTAAAGTAGCTGAAGCAGATATGGCCACCATGGAAAAGAAAGGTTGCGCCACAGGATATCACGCTATTCATCCGTTAACCGGAGACAAAGTACCTGTTTGGGTAGCCAACTTTGTATTAATGGGTTACGGCTCAGGTGCAGTGATGGCTGTGCCAGGACACGATCAACGCGACTGGGAATTTGCCACCAAATATGATCTAGAAATAAAACAAGTTATTCAAGGCGATATTCAAAGTACTGTTGAGTGTGATGTAAACCAAAGGGCGTTTACCGAAAAAGGCCTATTGGTTAACTCTGGCGAATACGATGGTCTCACATCAATGGAAGCCTTTGATAAAATTGCACAAACTCTTAGTGATCAAAATAAGGGGAAAAAGAAAGTCAATTATCGTTTGAGAGATTGGGGTGTGTCACGACAGCGTTACTGGGGCACACCGATCCCTATGTTAAATTTAGAAAATGGTGAATCGGTTCCTGTACCCAGTGAACAATTGCCAGTCGAATTGCCTGAAGATGTGCATATGAATGGGGTTACGTCTCCAATCAAAGCAGACCCTGAGTGGGCAAAAACCCAATACAACGGTCAACCGGCATTAAGAGAAACCGATACCTTTGATACCTTTATGGAATCATCATGGTATTACGCCCGTTATTGCAGTGCGCAAAACGACCAAGCCATGTTAGACCCAGAACAAGCCAACTATTGGTTACCTGTTGATCAATATGTGGGGGGAATAGAACACGCTATTTTACATTTACTATACTCACGTTTTTTCCACAAACTTTTGCGTGACGAAGGTTTAGTTGAATCTGACGAACCTTATAAGCGTTTATTGTGTCAAGGTATGGTGTTAGCAGATTCGTTTTATCGTGAAGATGAAACAGGTAAAAAAGAGTGGTTTTCCCCTGCTGATGTGAACAGTGAAAAAGATGAGAAAGGCAGGATCATCAAATCAGTACTTGAGTCTGACGGCAAGGAAGTCATTCACCACGGCATGATCAAAATGTCCAAGTCGAAAAATAATGGCATCGACCCCCAAAAAGTAATTGATGTGTATGGTGCTGATACTATTCGAGTTTTTACTATGTTTGCTGCGCCTCCTGAACAAACATTGGAATGGATTGACTCTGGTGTTGAAGGTGCACATAGGTTTGTAAAACGCTTGTGGACCTTAGTTCAAGAACACATCGAATCAGGTAAAATAACAAATTTAGACAAAGCTAGTTTGTCTGGTGCCCAGAAAAGCCTTAGACGTTTAATACATAAAACAATTGAAAAAGTCAGTGATGATATTGGTCGACGCCAAACATTCAACACCGCGGTTGCCGCCATTATGGAATTGCTCAATCATTTACAAAAAGCGCCTAAAACATCTATGCAAGACTTAGCTGTAATGCGCGAAGGTATCAACGCAATAGTTTTATTGCTGGCTCCTATCGCACCGCATATTTGTCATGTGATGTATAGAGATCTTGGTCATACAAATGCAGTAGAAACCGCGCCATGGCCGATAGCCGAAGCTGACGCAATGGTTGAAGATGAAAAACTGATAGTGCTTCAAGTCAATGGTAAAGTCAGAGCTAAAATTACCATAGCAGCAGATGCCACAAAAGAACAAGTTGAGGCTATGGGATTCGCCGAACAAAATGTGCAGCAACATACAGATGGCAAAATAATCCGAAAAGTCATCTATATACCCGGTAGATTACTCAACATTGTGGCAAATTAAGGTGCTACAGCGCATAGGCTTAAATATTTGTATCCTCACTATCATATTAACAACAGTAGGATGCGGCTTTAAGTTACGTGGTGATTTCGGGCTGCCCACAGGTATTCAGCAACTGCAATTATTAACGGTACAGAAAAACACGCCAATGCAAAGGATACTCAGGAAACAGCTACAAGGGTTTAACATAGAAGTTTGGGATAACACGGTCAGTCCTAGTCAAGTTGTTGAACAAGCAGATGCTGTTGTTTATTTAACATCCGACCAACTTGAAAGACGATTATTGTCCCTTTTTTCAACCGGACAAGTAGCAGAGTACGAACTAGTATATACCATTAGATATCAGCTTCAATTTCCAGCACAAGATGCACAAGAGATAGAATTCGATGTCACTAGGGAATACCAAGACGATCCTGATGCAGTGTTAGCAAAATCTCGTGAGCTGGATTTGATCCAAAATGAAATGCGCCGTGAAGCAGCTAATCGCATCATCCGCCAAATTGCCAGTTCATATACTAATTGGCAACAGATTACGGGTAGCTAATGCAGGTTTATCCAAACCGTTTTAATCTTAATGCCGCCTCAGAGCTAAAACCTTTTTATCTGATTTTTGGTGATGAGCCGCAACAAAAACTCGAATGTATCGAGTTAATTCGCGGTGCAGCTTTAGCTCAAGGGTTTGACGAGCGCCAATCTTTAGTGGCAGACGGTCAATTTAGCTGGGATACACTGGTGGAGGCAACACAAACCTTATCATTGTTTTCTACCAAACAAATCATTGAACTCGAATTACCTACAGGGAAACCTGGAGCAGAAGGTAGCAAAGTGTTAACTAGCTTAGCGCATCAAGTTAATCCTGATGTACTGATTGTCATACATGGTAGTAAAATTGGCAAGGACGTACAAAATACAAAATGGTTTAAGGCAGTAGACAAACACGCTATTTTCATACCTTGTTATCCTCTTGAAGGCAATGCTTTATATCAATGGTTAAATAACCAAATGCGTATAGCAGGTATGCAGCCATCCCAGCAAATTTCCCAGTTGTTGGTTGATTACTGTGAAGGGAATTTACTGGCTGCCAAACAAGAAATTCAAAAGTTAATGCTGCTTTATCCCCAAGGCAACCCAAATTTTGAACAGGTAGAACAAGCAGTAGTCGATCAGTCCAGATTTACAGTGTTTCATTTAGTTGATGTTTTACTGAGCGGAGATGCACAAAAAGCCGTAAAAATGCTCTACCGCCTAGAAAGTGAAGGTGTTGAACCCAATATTATTGTTTGGGCTTTGACTCGGGAGTGGCAAACCTTGCAGGCATTATTGTTTGATAAACAGCAAGGAAAAACGATTAACTGGAATCAGCACCGCATATGGAAAAGTCGTCAACCTTTATATCAATCAGCGTTGCAACGTTTATCGTTAGAACATATGCGATCGCTACAACACAAGCTGACGGAGTTTGATAACGCCATCAAGCAATCATACGTTGTTCGTCCTTATGTAGAGTTATGCCATTTATGTTTGCTATTTGTTCCTTATTCACTGAATTGTATGCCTTTAGACTATGGCATTTTAAATTAGGAGTGGTTTAATTATATGAAACCTGCTCCTCCTTTAGGTATTTTTGGTGGCACCTTTGACCCTATTCATAATGGACATATTTACCCAGTGATGGAAGGTGCAGAAAAGGCTAATATCAGAAAAGTGGCCTTGATGCCTTGTTATATTCCCAGCCATAAGAATCCAGCCGCTGCGTCAAGCGAAGACAGACTTAAAATGGTAGAACTAGTTTGTGCTGATCATGTTTTATTTTACCCTGACTCCAGAGATATTGATCGGGGAAAACCCACGTTTAGTGTCGACTCATTAACAGAAATACGTACAGCAAAACCCAATACACCCCTGTGTTTTTTCATCGGCACCGACTCCTTGAAGAATCTAATGACATGGCACAAATGGCCTACCCTCTTCGAACTTTGTCATTTTGTGGTGTGCGAAAGAAAAGCAGAGTCAGTAAAAACACTAAAAAACCATGCTGATAATTCGTTAAAACAGTATGTGCCACAACTGCAAGCACTGCTAAAAACAAGGCAGACTTTTAATCCAATGGATCTGCATAATAGTCTCGCTGGACGTATATATGTGGCCAATACTCAAACATTAACAGTGTCATCCAGCAAAATTAGACAACTACTGACTAACAATCAATCAGTTGCTAATTTTTTACCGCCAAAGATATTAGATTATATTCAACAGCATAATCTCTATCAGACAAGTGCTGATTTCTGTTAAACTAAGTAAAATTAAATTGTATGAAATTCAACCGTAAGGAAAGTCTTTGGACCACCAACAGTTAAAAGCCTTTATAATAGAAAAAGTCGAAGACTTAAAAGGTCGTGACATTATTGATTTAGATGTTGCAGAAAAATCTTCCATTACCGAAACCATGTTAATCTGCTCAGGTAATTCTAAACGTCATGTTATTTCAATTGCCGAAAACGTGGTTGTTGAAGCTAAACAAGCTGGCACAGCCCCTTTAAGTATTGAAGGGCGCGAAACCGGTGATTGGGTTTTAGTCGACCTAGGTGACGTGGTCTTGCACGTGATGCAAGACGAAGCCCGAGATTTCTATCAGTTAGAAAAACTCTGGGGCTAAATTAACCAGTGCGGATACAAATGATTGCAGTGGGTATGAAAATGCCCGCTTGGGTTGAGCAAGGCTTTTCGGAATACAGCAGACGATTCCCAGCGGATATGCCTTTGCAGCTCAGCGAAATAGTTGCCGGTAAACGTGGCAAAAATGCTGATATCAAACGTATCTTGCAAAGAGAAGGAGAATTGACCTTAGCAGCTATTCCCAAAGGTAATAGAGTCGTCACCTTAGAAGTAACAGGTTCACCTTGGGACACTCACAAATTGGCTAAAACTATGGAAGGTTGGAAAATGGATGGCCGAGATGTCAGTTTATTGATAGGTGGGCCAGAAGGTTTAGCCCCTGAATGTATAAATATTTCGGAACAAAAGTGGTCATTGTCGAGTCTAACTCTACCACACCCCTTAGTGCGTATAATTGTAGCTGAGAGCTTGTACCGAGCTTGGTCAATTAATAATAACCATCCTTATCATAGAGAGTAAATTTGCCTTCACCGCGTATCCTTATTAAAGACCATTCAGCGGAAACCAACCTTTTTGCTAGGCGCACTTTTATTGGGTTATTTGTGGTTTTTGTAATGATGGGCATGGTGCTATCTAATTTATATTATTTACAGATAAGTCGATTCGAAGATTACCAAACACGTGCAGATGGCAACCGAATAAAATTATTACCCGTAGCACCCAACCGTGGATTGATTTATGACCGCAATGGTATATTACTAGCTGAAAACCGTCCGGTATTTAGTCTTCAATTGATCCCAGAAGACATTGAAAATCTTGAATTAACTATCAATAACTTAGGCATGTTATTAGATATTGACAAAGAAGATGTCATTGACTTTTATCGAGACTTAAAAGGTACTCGGCGCTTCAAACCTGTTATGCTGATCAACCGTTTAAAACCCAAAGAGGTCGCACTTTTTTCTGTACAACAACATAAGTATCCTGGCGTATCTGTCGAAGCTAGGCTCGCTCGACATTATCCTTATGGTAGTGCCCTCACCCATGTAATAGGTTATGTGGCTAAGATTAACAAGAAGGACCTACAAAAACTCAACGAGGCTGGGTATGAAGCAAACTATGCGGCAAGCTATGATATTGGTAAAAGAGGTATCGAAAAATACCACGAAGAAATGCTCCACGGTAAAGTCGGATTTCAAGAAGTAGAGGTTAATAATCAGGGCCGAATTATCCGTATTTTGGACTTTAATCCGCCTGTTCCCGGTAAAGATATCGTATTAAATATTGATATAAATTTACAACTTGAAGCAAAAAAGGCTTTTGCTGGTAAGAAAGGTTCGCTAGTCGCCATCGATCCTCGAGATGGAGGAGTACTTGCGTTATACAGTAGTCCAAGTTACGACCCCAACCTGTTTGTTCATGGTATTAGCAGTAAAAATTATAAGAAATTACTTACCTCAGACAGGCCTTTGTTTAATCGCGCGACACAGGGGCAATATCCACCAGCATCAACAGTAAAACCTCTTTTGGCATTGGCGGGGCTCGAGGAAAAAGTGATTACGCCTAAAAGCCGGATTTATGATGAGGGTAAATATCAATTAAAAAATGTTGAACGTGTATGGCGAGACCATACACCATGGGGTCATGGATGGGTGGATGTAACTAAAGCAATAGAAGTGTCCTGTGATATTTTCTTTTACGATCTAGCTTATAAATTAGGTATAGACCGTATCAGTGAAAGTATGTACGAATTTGGATTTGGTGATTATACAGGCATCGATCTTCATGAAGAAGCCGATGGTATTATGCCAAGCAGGGGCATTGTAAAAGCATTATTTAACAGCCCTTGGTATATAGGCGACACTATCAACGTAGGTATTGGGCAAAGCTACTGGACAGCAACACCGGTTCAACTTACCCAGTCAATAACAATCTTAGTCAACAAAGGCAGGCGTATTATTCCACAAATTATTCGTGGTAATATCCAAAAAAATGCAGTTATGATGCAGGCCATTAAAGAAAGACGCCCAATCGCTATAAAAGATGAACACAACTGGGATGTAATATTGGATGGCATGTATGGTACGGTGAATCGAAAAGGCTCTGCACATACAGCATTTAAAGGGTCTCATTATATATCCGCAGGTAAAACAGGCACGGCACAATTAGTTTCTATCGCTCAAGACGAAGATTATGATGCATCAAAGCTATCCAAGAAAAACCACGATAACGCTATGTATGTCGGCTATGCTCCCTACGACAAACCACAAATGACGCTCTCTGTTGTATTAGAAAATGCCGGACATGGCGGTGCTCAAGCAGCACCTATCGCCCGTAAAATAATGGATAACTACTTTAAAGATCAAACATTTCCTGAACACAAAGTTATCGAATATTTAGCACAAGAAGCACAGGGAATTGCACTGACACAAACCGAACTTAAACCAGTCAAGGCACAACCCTGATGCTTAGAACTAAACTAAATTCTAGTAATCATTCTTTTTGGAACAGAATTCATTGTGATGGCATATTATTGTTTGGGTTAATTGTGTTAATGGCAGTAGGTTTAGTCACCATTTATTCAGCCGGGGGACAAGACATAGGTCTGATCCAAAGACAATTAACACGTCTTGCACTGGCTTTAGGTGTGATGTTAGTTGTGGCGCAAATCCCCCCCTTGGCTTATCAGAAATTATCTGTTTATTTTTACGTAATTGGTATTGCTATGTTAATCGCCGTTTGGGTCGTAGGTGTTTCCAGTAAAGGGGCTCAACGCTGGTTAGATTTAGGGTTCTTTCGCTTTCAACCCTCTGAAATCATGAAACTAGCTGTACCTATGATGGTGGCTTGGTATATTAGCCGATTTAATTTGCCCCCCAAAACTTGGCATATACTGATTGGGTTTGTCTTAGTGGCTATACCCACATTATTGATCGCTCGCCAGCCGGATTTAGGTACCTCACTTCTGATAGCTAGCTCCGGTGTTTTTGCATTGTTTTTAGCTGGCATGAGTTGGCGCTTTATATCCTTTGTTGCTGTCGCAGCTTCTGCTTTCACTCCTGTTATGTGGATATTTTTGATGCAAGGTTATCAAAAACAAAGAGTACTGACATTTCTTAATCCTGAAAGTGATCCCCTAGGGTCGGGTTATCATATTATCCAATCCAAGATTGCCATTGGATCAGGTGGTGCACAAGGTAAAGGGTGGTTACAAGGTACCCAATCTCAGTTAGAATTTTTACCTGAACGTCACACCGACTTTATCTTTGCGGTCTTCAGTGAAGAATTTGGATTTTGGGGCGTAATAGGACTCTTAGCTATCTACGCCTTTATTGTTATTCGGGGCATGTTGATAGCGGTGAAAGCGCAAGGTGCATTTAGTAAAATTTTAGCAGGTAGCATTACCCTCACCTTCTTTGTGTATGTGTTTGTGAATATTGGCATGGTTTCAGGAATTTTGCCTGTAGTTGGCGTACCTTTACCCTTAATTAGCTATGGTGGTACTTCTATGGTGACACTGCTCGCAGGTTTTGGTATTTTGATGGCGATCAGTACTCAAAAAAGGATCATGTCGCGAGAATAGTAAGATCTATTCCCCCAAAATTTTAATTAAGTAAAATTACTTCGCTTTCAAGGAAAAACCATGAAGTTGTTTAAATCATTTTTAGTGTTAGGCCTGTGTATCTCAAGCTCGAATATTCAAGCCTCCCCCCGAGAACTGCAAGAGCAGTTTGTCGACATGATGGTAGATGAACATCAGTTTGACCGAAAAGTGGTTGAATCGACGTTGCAAAAAGCGACTAAAAATGAGGCTGTCTTGCAATCGATTGCCAAGCCATGGGAAGCTAAACCTTGGCATCAGTATCACCCTATTTTTCTGACTAAAAAGCGCTTAATAAAAGGTTTGACTTTCTGGCATACCCATAAAGAAACCTTAGCGCGTGCAGAAAAAGAAACCGGTGTACCCACTGAGATCATCGTAGCCATCATTGGTGTTGAGACTTTTTATGGCGCGTATCTAGGTAAGTATTCGGTACTCGATGCGCTTGTCACCTTAGGTTTTCATTACCCGCCTAGAGCAAAGTTTTTTCGTAGCGAATTAGCACAATTATTTTTATTAGCCAAAGAGGAAAACTTTGATATCACCCAACTCAAAGGATCCTATGCTGGAGCAATGGGCTGGGGGCAATTTATCTCATCTAGTTACCGCCATTATGCAGTGGACTTTGACGGTGACGGTGTGAGGGACTTATTAAACAATCCTGAAGACGCTATAGGTAGTGTCGCAAACTACTTTAAAAAACATCACTGGAAGGCTAACGCTGATATTGCGTATAAGGCGCAAGTAAGTGGCACTCAATACCCAGTATTATTATCAAAATCGCTTAAATATTCTCATCAGTGGTCTCAATTACAAACCGCAGGGGTCACTATTACCGAGTCCAAACTAAGTAAAGAAATAAGCGTCAAATTATTTGAATTTGAACAAGCAGATAAAAAAGAATATTGGATAGGCTTACCCAATTTTTATGTTATCACTCGCTATAACCACAGTCCTTTATATGCCATGGTAGTATTTCAATTCAGCCAACAACTCAAACAAGGTTTTAACACTTTAACCACTGCCACAGTTGGTCATTAAAACGGCTATGAAAAACTATTGTCGTTGCATAGGTCTAACTTTTTTTGTATTAATGGTGGTAAGTTGTGCTCCCAAAGGACGCTACTACCAACATCATGACTCGGCGCCCAAAAACATTCCTCAACATGTGACCACAACAGACATAGTGGCTAAATATGAAGCCTACGCGCCATCTAACATGCGTCCTTATACCATCAGAGGAATAAGATACCAGCCTCTCACAACAGGTAAAGGTTTCAGCGATAAAGGCTACGCTAGTTGGTATGGACAAAAGTTTCACGGTCACTTAACCGCTAATGGTGAAGTATATGATATGTACGAAATGTCTGCCGCACACAAAACCTTGCCATTACCCTCTTTTGTGCGTGTGACCAACTTAAAAAATGACAAACAGGTAGTCGTTAGAGTGAATGATAGAGGACCGTTTCATAGTGGTCGGGTGATAGACTTATCCTATGCTGCAGCATTAAAGCTCGACGTATTAAAAACCGGGATTACCGATGTACAGTTGGACGTTATCCATGTGGATAAAGCGGGTAAGATCACAGTAGGACGCTTCCCTACTATCAGTAATAAAGACACTAATATTTCTAACCAACGGTTCTATATACAAGTGGTTGCATTGCAAAACAAAACTCAAATAGACAAATTAGCAAGTGCCTTAAAAATATTATATCAACGCCCCTTCGAAACAAGATTCGAGCAGGGTATTTACAAATTACATCTTGGCCCAATAAAAAACGAACATGAGGCAGATAATTTGCTGAATGAACTTAAAAATAATGACTATCCTGACGCTTATAAAGTGTACTCAGATTAGCATCACCTTATGCTTAAACATATCGACAAACTTACGAACCTAATTAAACTTTTTATAATAATGTGAGTCTCACAAATTTAGACTAATCCAAAACCCTATGTTATTTTGGATTAGTTTTTAGTTGAGCAGCAATTTAACCCTCAAAGTGCTATATTGCGCAGCTTAAGTTGAGGTCTTTATTTTATGTCTAATAAAACGTCTCTATTCTTACAACATTTCAAAAAACGGTAGTTTAATGCTTAAACCAAAAACGTATTTCAGCTCTCTTGTAAATAGTATAGTCCTGTGGTCATTTATCTTTTCAGCCACTGCCGCTGTGGTTATCCCTCCTGCGCCTAGTGTTACAGCTAAAGGCTTCATATTGATGGATTTCCAAACGGGTAACGTTATCGCAGAGCAAAATGCTGATATTCAGATCCCTCCCGCTAGCTTAACCAAAATGATGACAAGCTATGTGATTGGTATAGAACTCCTAAACGGTAATATTAAAGACACAGATATGGTGACTATTTCTGAAAATGCCTGGGCTAAAAACTTTCCAGATTCGTCGAAGATGTTTATCGAAGTAGGCAAACAAGTATCCGTAGCAGATCTGAATCGAGGCATTATCGTGCAGTCTGGAAATGATGCGTGTGTGGCAATGGCAGAACATATTGCCGGTAGTGAAGATGCCTTTGCCAGTATGATGAATATGCATGCAGAAAAATTAGGCATGGCCTCCACTTATTTTGTAAACAGTCATGGATTACATGATGCCCAGCACTTCACCACGCCCAGGGATATGGCGATTTTATCAGCTGCTCTGATTCGTGACGTGCCAGAGGAGTATGCTATCTATGCTGAAAAAGAATTTACCTTTAACGACATCAAACAATATAACCGCAACGGCTTACTGTGGGATAAAAGCCTAAATGTTGATGGCATAAAAACCGGCCACACATCGGATGCAGGTTATAGCCTGATTACTTCGGCTTACCAAGGGGATATGCGTTTAATCTCCGTTGTAATGGGCACCGATAGTGAGCGTTCGCGTAAAGTTGAAAACAAGAAATTACTCAAATATGGATTCCGTTTTTATGAAACGATTACTCCATATAAAGCGGGTGACAGCTTTGTTTCCCAACGCATTTTTATGGGTGACAAAGAAACCGTCGACCTAGGTATATTACAAGGTACCCCCATTAACATTCCACGCGGCCAAAGCAAAAATTTGAAAGCTAATTTTAAGTTAGACAAAGATTTACAAGCGCCTATCGCTAAAGGCGAAGTAGTAGGCAAGTTATATCTGCAAATTGAAGGCGTAGATATTGCTGAATATCCCTTAGTTACGTTACAAGAAGTCAAAGAAGGAGGGTTGATCGACCGCATGGTTGATTTCGTCAAATTAAGCCTTGGCTTTGATAGTTAATACCCTACACTTTTATTAAATATTCGAGAAGATGATGGATACTAATTTTGATCAACTGTTGGAATTCCCATGCCAGCAAACGTTTAAAATCATGGGCATTGCCCATGAGCGTTTACCGCAAGATGTTATATCGTGCTTGCAGGTTCATGCGCCAGGTGATTATGTACCCAAGGTAAAGCCCAGTTCAAAAGGGACTTACCACTCCATATCACTTAGCATAACGGTTACCAGCAAAGCACATATGGAAACCCTTTATATTGAACTGGCTAAATTAGAGCTTGTGAAAGTGGTTTTGTAGCGAGTCGTTTGTTAAAGAGTACTTGTGTAAATAATGCCCACTAAATTAATCATCAGACAGTTAGGACTACAAACCTACTTGCCTATTTGGCAAGCCATGCAAGATTTCACTGATAATAGAGATGCTGAAACAGCCGACGAAATATGGCTGGTAGAACATCAAGCCGTATTCACCCAGGGCCAGGCAGGTAAAGAAGAACATATTCTGATGCCAGGTAGTATTCCTGTGGTTAAAGTCGATAGAGGTGGTCAAGTCACGTACCATGGACCCGGCCAACAAATGATGTATGTACTACTGAATCTAAAACGTAATAAGTTAGGTGTGAGAACCTTAGTGACAGCCTTAGAACAATGTGTGGTTAACTCACTACAAGAATATGCAATTAATGCCTACCCCAAAGCAGATGCTCCTGGCGTGTATGTAAATGCTAAAAAAGTTTGCTCTATAGGCCTAAGGATACGTAAAGGATGCTCTTTTCACGGCTTAGCTTTGAACGTCAACATGGACTTAAGTCCATTTCAACGCATAAATCCATGTGGTTATGCCGGACTGGAAATGATAGATTGCGCACAACTTGATGGTCCTAATACGCTTGCTGAAGTAGGTACAAAATTGACTGATCATTTATCAGCCTTATTAGGTATAAAAAACAAAGAATATAGAGAAGGCTTTAATGACTAACGCACGCCCGCAAGCCGGAGTTAAACTTCGGGATGACGAAAAAGTTAAACATATCCCTATCACCATCATGCCTACAGAAAAGGCAGAGATGTTACGTAAACCCGCGTGGATAAAAATCAAACTGCCCCGTAATACAGACAAAATTGACCATATCAAAAAAACCTTACGTAAAAATAATTTACATTCAGTATGTGAAGAAGCCAGTTGCCCTAACTTAGCTGAGTGTTTTAATCACGGCACCGCCACTTTTATGATCTTGGGTGATATCTGTACTCGCAGGTGCCCATTTTGTGATGTAGGACACGGTAAGCCTTTGCCTCCTAGTGCAGAAGAGCCCATTAAGTTAGCTAAAACCATCGCTGAAATGAAGTTAAAGTATGTAGTGATAACATCTGTAGACAGAGATGACTTACGCGATGGTGGTGCGCAGCACTTTGTTGATTGTATTAGCGCTATTCGCGAACACAGTCCTGCTACCAAGATAGAAGTGTTAGTGCCCGACTTTAGAGGCCGTATGGACAGAGCCCTTGAAATACTCAAGCAAAGTCCGCCTGACGTATTTAACCACAACCTTGAGACTATTCCTCGTTTGTACCGGGAATGTCGACCAGGGGCCAACTATCAATGGTCGTTAGACTTACTGAAAAAATTCAAACAGCAGCACCCTGATATCCCTACCAAATCAGGCTTAATGATGGGTATGGGCGAAGACAAACACGAAATAACCGAAGTATTAAAAGACTTACGCACCCACAATGTGGAGATGCTGACCTTGGGCCAATATTTACAACCCAGTAAACATCACTTCCCATTAAAGCGCTACGTGCACCCAGATGAATTTGACGAACTAGGTGAAATTGCCAAAGAATTAGGCTTTAGTCATGCCGCTAGTGGCCCTATGGTGCGTTCGAGTTACCATGCAGATAAACAAGCTGCTGGTGAAGAAGTGAAATAAGCTTCGGTTTGATATACCTAAGAAACTAAAACCAAAAATCCCAGTCAATAGCTTGAGTTTTTGGTTTTTTAATATGACTATTTACTTTAGCTAAGTTAACAACTAGGCAGTTTTTTTGCATAAATGCAATATCAGTTCTTGATTCAACGTTTAATATAACTACTTGTTCGGTATTAGATTGACGCAAATTAAAGCGTCAATTTTCAAACTCCAAGCCAATACCATCGGTGTAATCTTCCACTGTTGCACTGGCTTCATATTTTTCCAGTGCAGCTTTAATAGAGGCATCAGGATCGGCCAGTGAACTGTTAATTTGGCCTGAGGATGGGAAGGCAGCAATACGCTCTTTAACTAACTACGATATAGGTTTTTGTGCGGTATACAACAATTCTGTGACCAATAGGCATGGGTTCATGCCTAAATCACAACAATCAAAATCTCGAAAATAATGGTGGTCACTAACCAGCATGTTGATTTTTCTAAAAACTCATCGAAAAAATAGACATTTTTTATGTATTGTTATGCTAAGGGAAAATTATTTACTATAACTAAATCAGTGGATGTTATTCATTACAATGCAAAACAAAAATCAGCCAACCTCAATTTTAATTATTTCAATACTGATGTTTTTTTGTAGTCATGCTTTTTCTCAGTCAGCACTAGATTACGAAAAAGCCCTTAAGAGTTTTAATCAAGAAAACTTCGACGACGCCTATATTTACTTAAAAAATGCGCTGCAAGATAAGCCGTCTCATTTGCAGTCTAAATTAATGATGGCTGATATATTGTTACGCAGAAACCAAACTCGCGCGGCCATTATAGAATATCAGGAGTCACTACTTTTAGGCGCTGATTTAGATATTGCTTACCTCCCTCTTGCGCAAGCATACTCCCGTATTATGGAATATGAGAAGGTAATCAGATTGTTGACCAATAAACTTAGCGCAAACAATAATTTTGAAATATCCATTTTACAAGCCATTGCCTATGAAAACCTTGAGCGGTTCAATAAAGCCCTTGAAAAATATGAAAATGCCCTCGAATTACAACCTAAGAACATAACGGCACTCAATAATTTAGCTAGCTTTTATTTGAGACAAGACAACATAGTTCAATCAAAAATATTTATTATCAAAGCTTTAAATGTAAATCCCCGTAACCCATTTACTTTGCACATAAAAGGTCAAATTAATGAAAAAGAAGGGCATATTCAAAAGGCGTTAGCGTTATTTAAGGAGGCGTACATTATATTGCCTACTGCGCCATTTATAAGCCGTTCATTGGCTAACACTTATGTAAGCCTTAAACAACTCGACAAAGCGAGGGATGTGGTAGACAAAATTTTAATTATCACGCCAGACGAACCTTTTATCATGTTACTCAGCGCAAGGCTTTATGGCATGAATGATAATAATGAACTTGCAGTAAAAGCCTACGAAGAAATCACAAAAAAAATGGCTTTAATACCCAATGAACAATTATTAAAACAATCTGAATTATTATTGGTATCCGGGTTAGCGTTATATATGACCGGCAACTATGAAACCGCCAGAAGTAAGTTGAGCAACTATGTTTCCCAGAATCCCGAAAGCCTCTATGCAATTGGGATACTTGTTGATACTCACATTAGGCTAGATGAGTCCAAAGTGGCATTAAAAATAATGGAAACCCACTACGACATTATAAAAAACAACTTATCGTTATCATTAGTATTGTGTGATTTATATATCCAAACTAATAAGATTCATCAATGCCAACGTTTTATCACAGAGTTAAGAAAAAACCATAATGCCAAACGTGTATTTGACCTGATGCAAGTAAAAATATTACAAGCAAGAAATAAACATCAAAAGGCACTGAGTTATTTCGAACAACACTTTACAAACGCAACTGGCCAAGAAGTAAAGAAAGTTGCGGTCATGCTTTATCTTCAAAACGGTCAAAAAAAACGCGCGTTAGGTTTAGTGAATGAATTAATTGAACTTGTGCCAGGCAATTTGGCTTACCAACTATTAAAAGTCGAAGTGCTCATAAGGTTACAACAATTTCAAGATGCGCAAAAAATTAACAGCATAGTATTAGCGGCTAACTTAGATATATTTTCTGCCAAATATAACCAAGCAAATCTGTATTATTTAAAAAAAGAATACCAACAAGCACATACCTATGCTGAAAACCTTCTTAAAGAAAATGCTTATAGTTTTAGGCTATATGTATTGCAGGGAAATATTTTACTAAGCTTGGGAAAACTTGAAAAAGCAAAAGACAAATTTACTTCGGCTAAGTTATTCAACAGAGAAAATGTTATTCCTTATGAAAAAATAATCAGCATTTATCAGACATTGAAAGATTTCCCTTCTGCTCTAAAAGAATTAGACCGCTTGCAAAAAAGTCATTTTTTAGATCCTAAATATATTCTATTAAGAGCCAACATATACATTCAACAACATGCCCTAGAGCAAGCCGCAGAACAATATGTAAAGCTATATATTATTTGGAGTAAGGCTAAGGATCATCAACAGTTACTTTATCTAGGGCAACAACAACGCATTGCTAAAATTTATGATGATGCTGAAACAACCCTTTTACGGGCATTAGAATTGTTACCCAATTATCTCTATGCAAAAATCGAGTTAATGCGTTTGTATATCAATATAGGGGAAATAACCAAGGCTGAAGCGATAATATCAAGCCTTCCTCAAAAAATTCAGAAAAACTCTAACATACAAGTTATTTTAGGGGATGTTGCGCAAACAAAAAACCAATTAGAATCAGCCCAGATTCACTACCTTACAGCTCTAAACTCAAACAATAACTATCGAGTAGCAGTTATTAAGCTTTATAACTTAGCAAAAGACAAAAACATGGGTACTGATAAATTTGTTAGCACCCTAGAAGGCATCATCGACAAATATCCTACAGCATATTTTCATCGGCATATTTTAGCGGACTTTTTTTATTACCAAGGAGACACTTTACTCGCTAAACAACACTACTTAGTCCTAGAAAAAGTAGCACAACTGCCTCGAATTGAATATATCTACAATAATTTGGCCAGTATGTTGACTCTCAGTGACCCAAACACAGCGATGAGTTTTATAAACAACGCCCTAGAAATTAATCAATCTAATCCAATATTTATTGATACAAAAGGATGGATATTGACGCAGCAAGGTCAATACATAGAAGGCTTAGATTTATTGAGAGAGGCGTTTTCCATGAACTCTAATCACCCTAGTATTCAATATCATATTGCTTACAACCTAGTTAAATCAGGACAACTTGAAGCCGCAAGACAGGAGCTTAAAAAAGTACTGACTACCGAGTTACCTTTTGCTGAAAAAGACTTAGCACAAGCATTAATGAATTCAATATAAGCAACGGATATTGAAACTATCATTTGGCATTAATTTATTAAAACAACACAAATGATAACTTTACAACATCAGGTAAAAAAACACTCAGACCGTCGGTTTTTTTTACACTTAATGTAGATTGCAATAAAAAAATGATTAAATACAAGTAGTTAAATAATGGTATTTTTTTTGCATTCACAGTGTAAGTTAGATTTTATTTAGTAATTTAATATTTGGTGAGTAGTATAATGTTAAAGAAAAAATTATTGGTTACCGCAGTAGCGGGGTTATGTAGCTTATCAACACAGGCGGCGACCGAGTTCAGCTATGATGGTCTCTATGTGGAGAGCGAATATGACATAGCCTTTGCTATTGATTATGATCTAGGCAACGTAAAAAAAGCTGAAGGGGGCACATTAGCGTTTTCAACTCACAATGGTAAACAATACCTGTATATTGCTCATCCGTTAGGTTTTAAAGATTTGTCTTATGCAGAGAGCGCTAAGTCAGGTGACTGTAGTAAAACATGTGAACAGGAAGCCAAAACAGCTAAAAAAGAGGCCGAGAGTCAATATAAAGATGCTAACAGCGTTGACGGCAAATGCAAAAATTCATGTGAAGATGGAAAGAAAGCGGCAGGTAAAGCAGCCGAGCAAGCAATCAAAGATAGTTATACGACAGATTCTGGTTCTGGTGATGCTAATGATTATTTAGTCGGCTGGGAAGGCTCAAAACAAGAAAACGCAGAAAAAGCGATGAAAAGTGAATACTTCACCCTGTCATTTGCAAGTGACAATGGTGTCCAAAAGCTAACGTTTGACCCAAAAATACCAGGTCTTACCGACTCAGATAAAATTGAAAGAGAGAGAAAGGGAGTTGAAGAGAATAAAGTCAACGATGTTAAGCTTTCCTTAAACACTGATACCTCCCCCCCCAATCAAATCGCAGTTACCGACAACGGCCTATCAATTTCTTTTTTATCTTCCTTAAACTATAACGCCAGTTTATTAAACGATGGAGATTTTTTTGGTTCGCTAGGAGACTTTTATGACCGGTCACCTAAAACAGTGAAATGTGGTAATGGGTCTACCAGCGATGAGACTAGTAGTGCAGAGGCATGCTATGAACTTGCTGTTGAATCAAGAAACGATATTTTTACCGACGAAAAGACTTGGGATTTCAACTTCGGAATTGAAGTAGAAATTTCCGGTAACTTATTTGGTGATGGATTTGATATTACGAGTCTATTACCCAAAAATTTTGGGGTTAACAATGATGTAGATACCCCTGAAGCTGGTAATGGTTTCGTGCTGGTATCATTAGATGACTTACACGCTTCAAATCCTAAGGTCCCTTGTAATGATGATGGGGACGGTATAGGAGGCAATGAAAAGACGCCTTGTAACGTGACTATCACCAAAAAACCACCTGGGAGTGGTACTACCCCCGTCCCTGAACCTTCAGCATTAGCCTTAATAGGCCTAGGAATAATGGGTATTTGGTATAGACGTAGAAAAACAGCTTAATGGCAATTAACACCTAAATAATAAACTCGGCAATTGGCGAGTTTATTAGCTTTGTACACCAATCAAAAGAAACATATAAAAGGTTATTTCAGCAGTGCCAATAATTCCTTGGTTTTCTGTTCCATTAAAACAATATCGGCTCTGGACTCAACGTTAAGTCTAACCACTGGTTCGGTGTTCGATTTGCGTAAGTTAAAGCGCCAATTTTCAAACTCCAAGCCAATACCATCGGTGTAATCCACCAAAGTTGCACTGGATTCATATTTATCCAGTACAGCTTTAATGGACGCGTCAGGGTCCACCAGAGTACTGTTGATTTCACCTGAAGAGGGAAAAGCAGCAATACGCTCTTTAACTAACTGGGATAAAGGTTTTTGTGTGGTACACAACAATTCTGTCACTAATAACCATGGGATCATGCCAGAATCACAATAAGCAAAATCACGGAAATAATGGTGCGCACTCATTTCCCCCCCATAAATCGCATCATCTGCGCGCATACGCTCTTTGATAAAAGCATGACCGGTTTTACTTTTTATGGGGATACCGCCCGCTTTTAGAACAATATCTTCGGTATTCCAATACACCCTTGGGTCATAAATGATTTTTGAGCCGGGTTTTTTATCTAAAAAGGCTTTCGCTAATAAACCCACAATATAATAACCTTCGACAAAATCCCCTTTTTCGTCGAACAAGAAACAACGATCGAAATCCCCATCCCACGCAATACCCATATTCGCTGAATGTGCAACCACCGCATTCGCGGTATCTGCCCTACTCTCTAATAGTAAAGGATTAGGAATACCGTTTGGAAAGGTGCCATCGGGTTGATGATGCACCTTAATAAATTCAACTGGCACATTGGCCGTTTCTAATGCACTTTGGATGGCATCTAATGCGTCACCTGCAGCACCGTTACCGGCATTAACAACCAACTTTATGGGAGTAATGTTAGCTGTATCAACATAAGACAGCATATGCGCCACATAAGGCTGCATATTGTCTAGTAGGCTATATTGCCCAGTGGCCTTGAGTTTATTGGTGTCAACTGATGCCTGACCTTGAATAAAGGCTTGTTCACTGACCAGACCATTGGAATAAAATTCAAGCCTAGTTTGAACGTCATCTTGTGCATAAGTTTCGGCCAAATCACGAATAGCAAACAACCCCGTATCGCCACTGACGGGCCTAGAGTCAGTTTTAACTAATTTCATGCCATTATAATCAATGGGATTATGGCTAGCGGTGACTTCAATACCACCATCCATCCCCAGGTATTTAGTGCCAAAATAAATCTCTTCAGTGCCTGTCATGCCTAAATCGGTCACTGTCGCACCTCCGTCGATTAGCCCTGATGCTAGCGCCAGTTTAAGCGGCTGGGAGGTTAATCTCACATCGCCCCCTACTACGACCGTTTTAGCAAGCATATATTCTGCAAAGGCACGTCCAATTCGATAGGCCACTTGTTCGTCGAGTTGTTCGATTAATTTACCGCGTATGTCGTACGCTTTAAAACATGTGATTTTCATACATTCTCTTATTTTAAATTCAATATTAACTGCGCCTATTTAGCCTCTACACGCCCGTAACGGTCTGAAAAACGTACAATATCATCTTCACCTAAATAGGAGCCTGATTGGACTTCAATCAGTTCCAGCGGAATACGACCGGGATTTTCAAGCGCATGTATCACACCTATTGGAATATACGTTGATTGATTCTCTGATAACAACAAAGTCTGTTCACCATTGGTGACTTTTGCCGTGCCTGAGACCACTATCCAATGCTCAGCTCTATGGTGATGCATTTGCACTGAAAGTTTTTCACCCGGTTTTACCGTGATGCGTTTGACTTGAAAACGCTCGCCGTTATCAATAGAGTCATAACTGCCCCAAGGTCTGAATACTTCGCAGTGGAACTCCCACTCAGGGCGATGTTCTGCTTTAAGTTGATTCACCACATTTTTGATATTTTGCACTTTGTCTTTGTGTGCCACCAGCACTGCATCTTTGGTTTCAACAACCACAACATCATCTAATCCCACTACAGAGATAAGGCGTTGTTCTGAATTGATATAACTATTAGTGACTCCATCAAGAATAGCATCGCCAATGACCACGTTATTTTGTGCATCTTTATGCTTGGCCGTTTCCCATAGTGAAGACCAACTGCCTACATCATTCCAACCTGCGTCAAGCGGCACGACACAGGCAGAATCTGTTTTTTCCATGACGGCATAATCGATAGAATCATCAGGGCAAGTGACGAATACTTTGGCATCTACTCGTACAAATTCCAAATCAGTGGATTCAGAAGCGATGGCTTTTTTACAGATGGCCAACATGTCAGGTGCATATTTTTCAAGTTCTTGTAGGTAACGACTGGCTTTAAACATAAACATGCCGCTGTTCCAATAAAACTCACCAGAGTCGACATATTGTTGTGCGGTAACTAAATCTGGCTTTTCGACAAAGCTCGCCACATCAAAACCTACATCTTCACTGGCAACCTTGTCACCACGTTTAATGTAACCGTAACCCGTATGCGCCGCATCTGGCACAATACCAAAAGTGACCAGTTTACCTTGTTTGGCTAACACTTCTGCCTGAGTGATGACTTTATGAAATTCAGGTGCATCATTAATTAGATGGTCAGCAGCTAAAATAAGTAGAATAGGGTCTTCACCATTTAGGGATGCATGCAAAGCAGCCAAAGCAATAGCAGGTGCGGTATTACGCCCCATAGGTTCGAGTAATATACCGCCGTGTTGTATATCTTGTTGACGAAGCTGCTCTGCCACTAAAAAACGATGAGCATCATTACAAATAACTATTGGCTGGTCAGCATTTGTGCCTTCTAATCTTGCAATGGTGTCTTGCAACATAGTCAAGTCACTGGTCAGACTTAAAAACTGCTTTGGTAAAGCTGCTCTCGATTTAGGCCATAAACGGCTACCACTTCCACCGGCTAAAACAACAGGTTTCATCACACCTTCCTTTTTGATTATGCTGAAATTATAACATCATAAAAATTGCTGCGAGTATATGTGGCTTAATAGTATTAAAGCTTAGTTAGTTATTCAATCAAGAACATCAAAGAACTCCTATATCCTAATAATTCAATTAAATAAAAGTATGACTGAAAAAGATACGTTTATGCATTGGGATATAAGCCATGCCACTGATATAATCCTTTTGAAAATTATATTGATGTGAGTTTATGGATCAGAAACAAGTAACAGATCAACGCTTTGGTGGCACCCAACGCCTGTATGGAATGTCAGGGACAGATGTTTTACGCCAATCACATGTATGTGTGGTTGGTATTGGAGGCGTAGGTTCTTGGGTGGCCGAAGGGTTAGCAAGAACGGCACTTGGCCAAATAACTCTGATTGACTTGGATGACATCTGTATCACTAATACCAACAGACAAATCCATGCGCTTCAAGATACGGTAGGTGTAGCAAAAATCGCAGCTATGGCTCAGAGAGTTATGCAAATAAATCCAGTCTGTCAGGTCCGTCAGATTGAGGACTTTGTGACGCCAGATAACGTTTCAGAATTACTAAATTCAACATATGATTACGTTGTGGACGCCACTGATAGTATAAAAGCTAAAGCGGCCATGGTAGCCCATTGTAAACGTAATAAGATCCCTATCATTACTATTGGAGGAGCGGGCGGGCAGATTGATCCCACCCAAGTTGCAGTGACTGATCTCAGTAAAACTATCCAAGACCCTTTGGCGGCAAAGTTACGTTCCGAACTGAGAAGGTTTTATAATTTTAGTACTAACACCAAACGACGTTTTGGCATTGATTGTGTTTACTCCACCGAACAAATTCTTTACCCACAAGCTGATGGTAGCGTTTGTTCGAAAAAAAATCTGACAGATGGTAGTGTCAAGTTAGACTGTAATAATGGTTTGGGGGCAGCAGTAGCGGTGACAGCAACCTTTGGTTTTGTGGCTTGCGCAAGAGTAATACAAAAGTTAATCAGTAAATATAATAATCAAGTTAAAGATTCGAGATCGTCGCTCTAAAATTTTTATAATCGATAAACAACGCTATACCCAACCAAACACTGACAGCTATTGCTAAAAACCAGGTGTTTTCTGCCATCTGCATAACTTGCTCACTTAATACTGACGTTCCCCAGATAAGTAATAAATAATAAGGTAAATTGAGCAGACCCGCCCACAATACGACCTTTGATGATTTGTGATTTACGCCTTGGCTAAACATATAAAATGCCAAAGAATTGATGTGTATCATAGCCACTAATAAACTTTTTACTGATAGATTAGGTTGATGTTTCTTGACATCACCAAAGTTTCTGCCTAAAAAGTAGTTAACGCATGATCCTAATGTCGCTGCTACCACCATTGCTAAAGTTAAAAAAAGTATATCATGGGGCTGGGGTTTAGATAAAACAACCAACACCACAGCAAAAAACTGTCCTGGGAAGTAGAAACCAACATAAACAATAGATTCTAACAAAATGATGAATAAAATAAGTAAATAGAAGTAGCTATCAAAACGTGTTTGCAAGCTCTTCAATAGCTCTAAACCTGAAGGGATCACCTCATATGTTACTAAAAAAGATAACAGACACAACGCAATGAGTGCCGAAAGTGGCAAAATGAAAGAATACTTCAAAAGTAGAACACCTATATTTATGTTGACTTATATTTACGAAAACAACAGCCATCAGATCAACTAAAATAATCAAGGTTACTTCAACAAAATTATTTCTAATCGACAAATCACTTAATAAGCAACACAATTGATCCCTCAAAGGCTATGGGAGACAGTATATGCAAATGACATCAGCAGAACTGACAGATTTAATGATAGACAGCTCACAGAACGCGGTAACCACCACCAAAGAAGAGTTCAATCTTACCTTGGATGGCTCTGAGCAAAGCATTGATCTGGTGGATGATGTTATTTTAAGCTGGTTAGGCCGATATAAAGATCAGGCATTAGAAGAAAGCGCTGTGTTTACCATTTGTAATATATATGGTGCTTACATAGGTGAGATTTTTCGCAATAAAGTAGGTGGCAACTGGGCTTATGATGATTCCGACCCTAGTGCACCTTATGTAGTATTGAATTATGCAGGCAACACTTATGCATTTGCTGGTATTTGTTACCAACGTTTAGTCAATGATAGCAAAATCAGTGTCAAAGTTATTTCGAACAAGCACTAGCCAACAATCTGCATTAAGCGCTAAGCCCTGATATTTTATGGTAATGGTTTGGCTTTTGGCCCTATATGAGAAGGTTTTTTCCAATCCATTAACATCATTTGAGTGTGTTTATCTTTAACCAAAAAATACAAAGTTAGTAAATCAAGAAACAATGTAAAAGCAATTAACCATGAGAATTGCCAATACCCTATTTTCGCCAACATAATATGTAAGCCTAAATCAGCTAATACAGAAAAAATTAATAATGGTTTGATACAAGAAAATATCCAACACCTATCTGCTTTCCAAATTTCTTCTCTAAATCCCAAAAGAAGCAACGCCAGAAAAGCGGGAAAGGCAATGGCGAGGCTAATATAAAGGTATTGTTTTTCAGGGTAAAATAGTGCCAACATTTGGTCACTATTTTCTCTCACTGAAACCGAGCCAATTAATATCATCAAACTTCTGGATAAAAATGCGATACACACATATAAAGCTACAGCAGGCTTTACTCTTCCAGCATCATCGTAATATTTAAGAGGAAGTAACAGTTTCATTGTGAGAGGTTTATAAACTCATTGATGGCAGAAATAAAATTTATCATGCTTTACGCAAAACACTCCGAATTTCAGCTAAAACATCATCGACATCAGATAGACTGTTAGCTGAACGGTATACATGCATACTAGAGTGAATTTCAACCGTTTTTTCACTGTTTACCCTTAACCTTAAATCGTCTAGAGCTCTTTGAAATCTTGATAATAGTTCATTGGCTACCAACTCTTCAATATTCACCAAACAAACTATAAATTGATCGGCACCAACACGCCCAACGATATCTTTTTCTCTGGTTACCTGCTTTAGACAATCAGCGACTTGTTTCAGAGCTAGTTCACCCGCCTTGTGACCATATTTAACATTAACGGAAGTAAAGTTATTAACATCGAATAATGCCAGTAAGTTAACCTTGGTATCTTTGGGTACTTTTACCTTTTTAATTATTGCTAATACCGAGGGTTCATTAGACAGCCCTGTAATAGGGTCAGAGGCTAACTTGCGAAGATAACCTCTGACCCAAAATAGATATCCCAGAACTATTAAACCTAAAATGATGATACATGCTAATAAAATGACTTGTAAACGCTGCTCTTTAGCGTTGGCTGAACTGGTTTCTAAGCCCATAATCTCATTGTTAAAATTGGCCACCCCCAGAACACGGGCTGATGCCTGTTGTTTTTTTATCTTCTCTAACGAGATGGAAGAGTAGTTGTCAAAACTAATTTGCGCCGCTTCAATATTTCCCAAAAACAAGTTAGCTTTCACTAAAAAAGCAATATAATAAAGATGTTTAGACAACCTAGCAGGCATAGCTGAAGTTGAAGCATTTTGTTTTTGTAAAAAGTCATTAACACATGCTTTGTCTTCATCATATAAACACAGCGAAGCAACATACAATTCATATAAAATCTGCATAGTCTGGTTAGACGTTTGCTTTAGGAATACATCCCAACTCCGCAAACTCTTACGTAAAGACTCATAATCGTTTGTACGATATGCTTGGCGACTTTGGGCAAAATGAAACAAGCTATTACTCAAGGGTGTGTTAACTGTCAAGTTACGCTTACCTAACTCATCAATCATCAATTTTGCTTTCTCATAATCACCACCGCCAGAATGAGCGGTAATAATACTGATTAAGGTATTAAGTTGATGCTTCTCATCATATACATTTAAACCAATCTGGTAAGATTTTTGATACGCATCTGCAGCAAGTGACCGTTGACCAATAGAACTATATAATAAGCCAATATTATTATGAATATGCGCCAGCGCCTTCTGATCATCCTTCAATAAGTTGGATTTGAGTAATAAAAATAAACGCCCAAGTTTGACGCCAACATTATCAACATTCTCACAAACATTGATAATGCCTAACTGAGAGCTTAAATAAATATCATTAAATTTATTCTTAGCCAGTTGCTCAGACTTGCGATAAAAGTCACATTTTTCTGGCTTTTCTTGCACATCAAAAATAAAGCCTAATTGGTAATGCACATTGGCATAGCTCTGAGAGTTTTTGTCCATCAGAGGATCTGACAGCAGGTTTTCAAGTATAATTTGCGCTTCATCATTCTTACCAACACAGATCAACCAATGCGATTTGTGCACTGTAAACTTGATAAGCTGTTCCTGTAAAACAC
>Ga0206127_1000770_pt1 | contig 38125 bp, 34 predicted proteins | sample Helgoland_Spring_6_FD_148646 | JGI IMG/M metagenome (GOLD analysis project Ga0206127, IMG submission 148646) | Pelagic subsurface seawater microbial communities from Kabeltonne, Helgoland, North Sea - Helgoland_Spring_Bloom_20160419_1 | ecosystem: Environmental > Aquatic > Marine > Epipelagic ...
TAGCTTGAATACACAATCATAAATAAAAATGCAAGAGTAAAATGTATTTTTTTCTTCATATTCAAATATAAAAACTACAGGTTAAAAATAGGTGTATTTTGGTGTTTATTCATAATTAATTTAATAATAGTAGTTTTTTGCTGAATTAGCAAATATGTTTACTTAAGTTAATTTATTTTGGTCAGTCAGTTGGTATTTGTATCATATATGTATCAAAATAACGTTTTTAATAGCTTAAATTGAGTTTTAATTTAATAGACAAATTTTAATTTTTAATTATATCATCTCAAAAATTATTTTGAGAGTAAAGAGCTAGGTGTTTTAATGGTTTTATTTCACAATTTTAATATCATTGTACAAAAAGTAATTTTGACAAATAATTAATTGTATAATAAAATATATTTAATCACATTTTTCTCATATTTATCGGTGTAATGTGTGATTTGTCAGATAAAGATGTAATTTTGATTTAAAATTTTACAAATTGTTAGTATGGCAGAAGGTGTTATAGAGTACATATCAGACAACATTTTATTGTATGGATTTTTAGCCCAATTTTTAGCCGCTATTCTCTCTATATATTTTGTTCCCACCGTCCGTAAATTAGCGCTAGCAAAAAAAATTACCGACACTCCATCTGCAAGAAAATCTCACACAACAGAAGTTCCAGTTTTAGGGGGTGTTGCAGTATACCTTGCGGCAGCTTTCTCTATGTTTGTCATAGCTTTTGTTTTTCCTTCAAAAATTGACGCTAACGATTTTTTTCTTCTAGGCTTTGGCTCTATGGTACTACTATTTGTAGGTGTCCTAGACGATATTGTTGGTTTAAAACCTATGACTAAGCTGATTTTACAAATTGTAGTTTGTTTTGTCTTAATTCATAATGCGCCATTGTATATAGCAAACATGCATGGTTTATTTGGTTTTTCTGAAATCCCTTATATTCCTTCTTTATTGCTTTCTGTGTTTGTCTATGTAGTTTTTGTTAACATGTTAAACCTCATTGACGGTATTGATGGTTTGGCTTCAGGGATTTCTGTGGTAGCTTTCTCATTTTTTGCATACGTTGGATTTGTTGAAACAGATTACTACAACATGCTTGTGAGTATGGCGGGTATGGGTTGTCTTATCCCATTTATGTATTATAATATGTTTTCTGACAGGAAAATATTTCTTGGTGATAACGGTTCTCTTGTTATGGGTATTATATTGGGGTATTTGTGTCTTGATTTTATTTCTATAACAAATACCTCAGATCAATTATTTGGCGATACTAAAATTGTTGTATTAATGTCTGTATTTTCTTATCCACTTGTAGATACCTTTCGTGTTTTCGTGGTTAGAGTTTTAAGGAAAAAAAGTCCTTTTTCTGCAGATAAAAATCACATTCATCACCACCTATTGCGTCTGGGTTTGTCTCACCGTAAAGCAACCCTGGTGGTTATTGTTTATACTATTTTTATAACGGGTGTTTCATTTTTTATATCAGGGATTGACATAAATGTTGCCTTTTTTGTGCTACTGCTCATCTCGGTATTTGTTATTTGTCTTCCTTCTTTTTTAATTAAAAATGAAGACGGCTCTATATCTTTTAGAAAAAAAGCTTGAGCTACATTGCATTAAACCTTTTAATATTCATCGTATATTTTAACTCATTTGTTTGGTTGAGAGGGCTAATTTTTGCCCAAAAACAAGGTGTAAAATACTTTTTTTGCTCACATAATTGTAATAATTTTGTTTAGCACCTACCAATCATGTAAGTAGTTGTTTTTTAATAATTTAGCCTCTTTGATGTAAGTCAGGGCGGCGAAGCCGTTTAATAAATTAAGCTATTACAGCTTCTTAGTTTTAAAAAAACAAACATGATACTCTAATTTTAAAGATTTCCATTTAAATTAGCACACACATGAGAAAAAAAGCAATCATTGTTTCTGGATATTTTAACCCCATACACAAAGGGCATCTTGAGTATTTTCAAAACGCCAAAAAGTTGGCAGATGTTCTTTTTGTAATTGTTAATAGTGACCATCAAAGAGCTTTAAAACAAAGTAAAGAGTTTCAGCTTGAAGACGAGCGTATGTTAATAGTCTCTTCTCTAAAACCCGTAGATAAGGCTATTTTATCTATAGATACAGATAGAACAGTTTGCCAGACTATTGCCAGTATTGCCAAGGACTATGGGCAAGAGTATGATTTAGCCTTTGCAAATGGGGGAGACCAAAACAATACTACCATACCAGAGCGTCCTATTTGTGAGAAGATGGGTATTGCGCTACTTGATGGCTTAGGAGATAAAATACAATCAAGCAGCTGGCTTTTAAAAAAATAAATATGCAAATATTTATTACTATAGAAAAAGAGCTGACTCACCATAATTTAAAGATAGACTCCTTTGACCATACTCGTCCTTGGGGAGGTTTTTTTGTAATAAAAGAAGAAGATGCGCAGCGTTTTTCTAACATTTATTTTGATGGCTTTGATTTAGATACCCTAAGAAAGGCAGGAAAATTAAGTCCAAAAATACTTGCGGTAAAACCTCAGGCAAGATTATCTTGGCAATACCACCACAGAAGAGCCGAGTCTTGGCGTGTTGTTAAAGGGCCGGTTGGCGTGATTAGAAGTTTTGATGACACCCAAAAACCGATGATAACCCATCAAAAAGGGGATGTTATCACCCTTAAAAAAGGAGAACGTCACCGCCTTATTGGTCTTGATTCTTGGGGTGTTGTTGCAGAGTTTTGGCAGCACACAGATGCCGAATCACCATCAAACGAGGATGATATTGTGAGATTACAGGATGATTACGCTAGAGAATAACATGATATTTATATCCAGACCGCATCAAAAATGAATTTAGATAATGTACATATTGCAGTTATTGGACAAGGCTATGTAGGGCTACCTCTTGCTATAGCGTTTGGAAAAAAATACCCAACCATAGGCTTTGATATCAACCTCTCTAGAATTGATGATTTAAAAAACGGGATTGATTATACAAACGAGGCCTCACCGCAGCTGCTTACAAGCGCTAGTAAGCTAACTTTTAGCTCAAGTATTAGTGATGTTAAAGAGTGTACTATTTATATAGTTACAGTACCTACACCTATAGATGAGTTTAAAACTCCAGATCTAACTTTATTAAAAGCGGCTTCAAAAATGCTTGGAGAGATTCTTAAAAAAGGAGATACTGTTATTTATGAAAGTACTGTATATCCTGGTTGTACCCAGGAGGTTTGTGTGCCTATATTAGAAAAAACGAGTAGTTTAATTTTTAATACAGATTTTTACTGCGGCTATTCTCCAGAGAGAATTGTCCCGGGAGATAAAATAAATACCTTAACTACCATAAAAAAAGTAACATCCGGCTCAACTCCAGAGGTTGCTGATTTTGTTGATACATTGTACAAGTCAATAATTACCGCAGGCACATTTAAAGCTACAAGTATAAAAGTGGCTGAGGCTAGTAAGGCTATAGAGAATGCCCAGCGGGATGTTAATATTTCATTTGTAAATGAGCTAGCTTTAATATTTGATAGAGTTGGTATAGATACCCAAGATGTGCTCGATGCTGCTGGAACTAAGTGGAATTTTCTTAAATACAAACCAGGGCTTGTAGGAGGCCATTGCATAAGTGTAGATCCTTATTACTTGGCCTATAAAGCAGAAAATCTGGGGTATCACCCAGAGGTGATACTAAGTGGTAGAAGAGTGAATGACAATATGAGCGCATTTGTAGCAAACAAAATGATTAAAATGCTTATTAAGGCTGGAAAGCAAATTATGGGCTCAAAAATCTTAATTCTTGGAGTTACCTACAAAGAAAATTGTCCAGACATTCGCAACTCAAAAGTTTTTGAGGTATATCATGAATTAGAAGAATTTGGATTACATGTTGATGTGTATGATTATGAGGCTAGCCCAAAGCAGGTCAAAAATGTTTTTGGGTTAACCCTGAAAGACCAGATAAAAGAAAAATATGATGGTATCTTGTTAGCGGTATCTCACGATAAGTTTTCCAAGATTGATATAACATCTTTAAAAAAAGATGCTAAGAGTATTGTTTATGACTTAAAAGGATTTTTGCCTAGAGATCAAGTTGATGCAAGGTTATAATTATATTTTTTTATGAGAAAAAACACAAAAATTTACATTGCAGGCCACAGAGGTATGGTAGGGTCTGCTATTTGGAGACTTCTAGAGCAAAAAGGGTATGATAATTTAATTGGGCGCAGCAGTAAAGAACTTGATTTAAAAAACCAAAATAAAGTCCAAGACTTTTTTAAAACCCAAAACATAGAAGTAGTTATTGACGCAGCCGCAAAGGTGGGAGGGATATTAGCAAACAATGATTATCCATATCAGTTTTTGATGGAGAACATGCAAATTCAAAACAATTTGATCGATGCTTCATTAAAACACGGGGTTGATAAATTTATATTTTTAGGGAGTTCTTGTGTGTACCCAAAGTTTGCAAAACAACCCTTAAAAGAAGAATACTTACTTACAGATTCTTTGGAGCCAACCAACCAATGGTATGCCTTGGCCAAAATATCTGGAGTGATGGCCTGCAAGGCTATTAGAGAGCAATTTAATAAAGATTATGTTAGTTTAATGCCTACAAACTTGTACGGCACTCAAGATAATTTTGATTTACAAACTTCTCATGTATTGCCGGCAATGTTGCGTAAATTTCATGAGGCTAAAGAAAACAATAATGCTCCAGTTACATTATGGGGTAGCGGGTCGCCAAGGAGAGAGTTTTTATTTGTTGATGATATGGCAAAAGCTGTAATACATGCTTTAGAAAATAAACTACCAGAATATGTCTATAATGTAGGCTCTGGTGTAGATGTTACTATTAAAGCCTTGGCCCAAACCATCCAGAGGGTAACAGGCCATGCTGGTGATATTGTTTGGGATGCTTCAATGCCAGAAGGCACTCCAAGAAAGTTAATGGACGTATCAAAGATGAAAGAAGTGGGTTGGAGTTACACCACAAATCTTGAAGATGGGATTAAACAAACTTATGATTGGTTTTTGCAAAACAAGCAAGATTTAAAAGAGGTTAAATTTTAATATGAGTAATAAAAAAAATAAAGTAGCATTTATTACCGGTATAACAGGACAAGACGGCGCTTATTTAAGTGAATTTCTGCTAAAAAAAGGGTATGAAGTTCATGGTATGAAAAGAAGAAGTTCTTTATTTAATACAGACCGTATAGATCATTTATACCAAGACCCTCACATAGATAACCGTAATTTCTTTCTGCATTACGGAGACATGACAGATAGCACCAACATTACTCGGTTAATAAAGCAAATTATACCAGATGAAATTTATAATTTAGCTGCTATGTCTCACGTAGCAGTTTCTTTTGAAATACCAGAGTATACCGCAAATGCTGATGGACTTGGCACCCTAAGAATATTAGATGCAGTTAGGTTATTGGGTTTAGAGAAATCCACAAAAATTTATCAAGCTTCTACCTCAGAGCTGTACGGAAAGGTTACCGAAACACCTCAGACAGAGACCACACCATTTCATCCAAACTCTCCCTATGCTGTAGCTAAAATGTACGCATACTGGATTACAGTAAATTACAGAGAAGCCTATAATATGTTTGCTTGTAATGGTATTTTATTTAACCATGAATCTCCACTAAGGGGAGAAACTTTTGTTACCCGTAAAATTACAAGAGCCGCTTCCAGAATAGCCCTAGGATTACAAGATATTTGCTATCTTGGTAATCTAGACGCGAAACGTGATTGGGGGCATGCTAAGGATTATGTGCGCATGATGTGGATGATCTTGCAGGCAGACCAGCCAGAAGATTGGGTAATAGCAACGGGCACCACAACCTCTGTTAGAGATTTCGTCATACTAAGTTTTATGGAGGTTGGTGTTGAGTTGGAGTTTAAAGGTACAGGTGTTGATGAGAAAGCTTTTGTTACCGCATGTAATAACCCGGCGTATCAATTAGAAATTGGTAAGCAGGTTGTTTCTGTGGACCCCACATATTTTAGACCCTCTGAGGTAGATGTTCTAATTGGAGACGCTTCTAAGGCCAAAAATAAACTAGGATGGGTTCCAAAGTATGATTTGGGGTATCTAGTTAAAGACATGATGGCCTCAGATATAACGTTGATGAAAAAAGACCAGTATTTAAAAGATGGAGGGTATTCAACCCTAAATTATTTTGAATAAAATTTACATATATGGAAATTAAAAATATTTGTTGTATTGGCGCTGGCTACGTTGGAGGCCCAACCATGGCAGTAATTGCACAAAAAAACCCGGATATTACCGTGACAGTTGTAGATGTAAATGCCCAGCGTATACAAGACTGGAATGATCCAGATCTCACAAAACTACCCATCTACGAGCCGGGCCTAGATACAGTAGTGGCAGAGGCTCGGGGGCGTAATTTGTTTTTTTCAACAAATGTTGATGACGCTATAGATAAAGCAGAGATGATTTTTATATCTGTAAATACCCCTACAAAAACCTATGGAGCTGGTAAAGGTATGGCCGCAGATTTAAAATATGTAGAATTGTGTGCGCGCCAAATTGCAAGGGTTGCCACCTCTGATAAAATAGTTGTAGAAAAATCTACCCTTCCTGTAAAAACAGCAGAGGCCATACAAAGCATACTAGATAATACTGGTAATGGGGTAAACTTCCAGATACTCTCTAACCCAGAGTTTTTGGCAGAGGGCACCGCCATGAGAGACTTGGCCATGCCAGATAGGGTGCTTATTGGAGGTAACCAGACCAAAGAGGGTCTTGAGGCTATTGCCGCCTTGGTTAATGTTTACAGCTCTTGGGTTGCCCGAGAAAACATATTAACCACCAATTTATGGTCATCAGAGCTGTCTAAGCTTACTGCAAATGCTTTTCTGGCCCAGCGTATATCATCTATCAATTCCTTGTCTGCCCTTTGTGAGGCAACAGGAGCAAACGTATCAGAGGTTGCAAAGGCTATTGGTATGGATTCTAGAATTGGCCACAAATTCCTGCAGGCTTCTGTAGGCTTTGGAGGTTCTTGTTTCCAGAAAGATATTTTAAACTTGGTATACATTTCAAAATCATTAGGACTTACAGAGGTTGCAGATTACTGGCATCAAGTGATTTTGATGAACAATTACCAAAGAGATCGTTTTGTGAAAAACATGATTAAAACCATGTATAATACGGTTTCTGGTAAAACCATTGCTTTTTTGGGTTGGGCTTTTAAAAAAGACACCAATGACACTAGAGAATCTGCAGCTATTTATGTGGCAGATATGCTTATAGAAGAGCAGGCTACCATCAAGGTGTTTGATCCTAAAGTTACTGAGCGCCAGATGCTAGGTGATCTAGATTATTTAAACACCCGTTCCCAGAAAGAGAACGTAACGTATTTACAAACAAAGGATGACCCATATAAAGCCCTAGAAAGCGCACACGCTGTTGCTGTCCTTACAGAGTGGGATGATTTTAAAAGCTACAATTGGGAGGCTATCTATGATGCAATGCATAAACCCGCCTTTGTGTTTGATGGGCGTAATATTCTAGACAAACAAAAACTAGAGGCTATTGGTTTTGTATACACGGCCATAGGGAGTTAATGATTGAGTCAAAAAAAATACTTGTTACTGGAGCTGCTGGTTTTATTGGTTATCACTTATGTGAGGCGCTTATAAAACAAGGCCATAAAGTTATTGGCCTAGATAATATTAACGATTATTATGATGTTAATTTAAAGTATGCCCGCCTGAGTGAGCTAGGCATACAAAAGGAGGCTGCAACGGTATTTGCTGAAATATCAGAAAGTATACTCCACGGCCCTAACATGCAATTTATCCGGCTTAATCTTGAAGATAGAGACGCCTTACCAAAATTATTCAAGACTTTTACTTTTGATATGGTATGTAACCTTGCGGCGCAAGGAGGGGTTAGGTACTCCATAGAAAATCCAGAGGCCTACATAGATAGTAATATTAATGGCTTTTTAAATATTTTAGAATGTTGCCGTCACCACCATGTTAAACGTTTAGTTTATGCATCAAGCTCTAGTGTGTATGGTAATAGTGATGATATACCTTTTAAAGAAACGGCAAATGTAGATGCCCCTATAAGTTTATACGCAGCCACCAAAAAAAGCAATGAGCTAATGGCGCATACCTACAGCCATTTGTATAATATTGAAACTATTGGCTTACGCTTTTTTACCGTCTATGGCCCCTGGGGAAGGCCAGATATGGCTATGTTTTTATTTACAGATGCTATCATAAATAACAAACCCATAAAGGTGTTTAATAACGGCAATCTCTCTAGAGATTTTACCTTTATAGATGATATTACCACTGGTCTTGTTAATACCCTAATAAAAGATTCTAAAAATAATAGCTTATACAAACTCTATAATATCGGTAACGGCAAACCAGTGCAGCTATTAGATTTTATAGAATCTTTAGAAAAAGTACTAGATATTTCGGTTATAAAAAAAATGTTACCCATGCAAGCGGGTGATGTACATCAAACTTTTGCAGACACCTCTAGGCTTGAACATGATTATAATTACAAACCTCAAATAGCTGTAGATAAAGGAATCAAAGCCTTTGTTTTGTGGTATAAAGGTTTTTATAATAAATAATTACATTGAGCTTACATACAGTAACCCAAAACTATAAAATAACAAAAAGCCAGCGAGAGACCTTGCATGGGCATAAGGTCTATTTGATATGGTTTACTGGCCTCTCTGGCTCTGGAAAATCTACCCTGGCAAATTTGGTAGAGATTGAACTTCATAAAAAAGGACTGTCTACCTATATCCTAGATGGAGATAACGTGCGCAAAGGCATCAATAAAGATTTAAGTTTTTCGCCCCAGGACCGCTCAGAAAACATACGCCGCATTGCAGAGATTAGTAATCTAATGCTAGATGCAGGTGTTGTAACTCTGGCGGCTTTTGTGTCTCCCTATATAAAAGATAGAGAGGCTGTAAAACAAATTGTAGGTCCAGATAATGTTATAGAAATATACGTAAACACTTCTCTTGAGGCGTGTGAAAGCCGAGATATAAAAGGGCTTTATAAAAAAGCAAGAGCTGGAGAAATTAAAAACATGACGGGTATTTCTGCGCCATACCAGGCGCCAACACATCCAGATTTAGAAATCATTACAGATGGGCAAACCATCCAGGAGAGTGTTGCCGTTATTATGCAATTTTTAAATACAAAATTTAATTAACGCAGATGGGTAATTATGTACTTAGTCATTTAAAAGAGTTAGAATCTGAGGCTATTTTTGTGATACGCGAAATAGCAGCTCAGTTTGAGAACCCTGTACTGCTATTCTCTGGAGGGAAAGATTCTATACTTTTAACCCATTTGGCTAAAAAAGCGTTTTTTCCTGCAAAAATACCTTTCCCGCTTATCCATGTAGATACAGGGCATAATTTTCCGGAAACCATTGCATTTAGAGACACCCTAGTTAAAAAGCTAGGGGTACAGCTTATTGTAGGATCTGTACAGCAGGCTATAGACACAGGCCGCGCCAAGGAAGAAACTGGCGCAGACGCATCTAGAAACGCATTGCAAATAGTCTCCCTGCTAGACACCCTTGAGACCCACAAAGTAGATGCAGCCATGGGAGGTGCTAGGCGTGATGAGGAGAAGGCAAGGGCAAAAGAGCGTTTTTTCTCCCACCGTGATGAGTTTGGGCAGTGGGATCCTAAAAACCAACGCCCAGAATTGTGGAATTTATTTAATGGGCGTAAAAATTACGGAGAGCACTTTAGAGTATTCCCGATATCCAACTGGACAGAGCTAGATGTTTGGGAATATATTAAACTAGAAAATATAGAGTTGCCTTCTCTCTATTTTTCTCACAAGCGTGATTGTGTGGTAAGAGATGGAGTGATTTTGGCAAACTCTGAGTATATAAAACTAAAACCAGGTGAGAAGGTGCTTAGCATGACCATTCGCTACCGTACCTGTGGTGACATGCCTATAACAGGAGCCGTAGAATCTGGGGCAGATACATTAGATAAAATAATTGAAGAAATTGCCACAACTCGTATCACTGAGCGCGGCGGCAGGGCAGATGATAAACGTGCAGAAACTGCCATGGAAGACCGTAAAAAACTAGGCTACTTTTAATGTGTATATTTTAAATGACTAATCAAAACATAGAAATATTACGTTTTACTACCGCTGGGAGTGTGGATGATGGCAAAAGCACACTCATTGGGAGGCTGTTGTATGACAGTAAATCTATCTTTCAAGACCAACTAGATGCCGTAAAAGCTTCTAGTAAAAACAAAGGTTTTGATTATGTAGATTTATCATTGCTTACAGACGGGCTCAAATCTGAGCGGGAGCAAGGCATTACCATAGATGTAGCCTACCGCTATTTTGCTACGCCAAAGCGTAAATTTATAGTAGCAGACACCCCAGGACACATTCAGTACACCCGTAACATGGTAACAGGCGCTTCTACTGCCAACTTGGCTATTATACTCATTGATGCGCGCAAAGGCATGCTAGAGCAAACACACCGCCACTCATTTATTGCTTCTTTACTGCGTATACCCCATGCCATTGTGTGTGTTAACAAGATGGATTTGGTAGATTACAGTGAAGATGTTTACGATAAAATTGTTTCAGATTTTAAAGCCTTTGCTTCCAAGCTAGAAATTAATGACATACAGTTTATTCCTATTTCTGCCCTTAAAGGAGACAATGTGGTCAATAAATCTGAACATATGGATTGGTACCAGGGAAGCACCATGATGTATCATTTAGAGACGGTGCATATCTCTAGTGATTACAACCACATAGATTGCCGTTTTCCTGTACAATCTGTAATACGGCCACATACTCTGGATAATCAAGACTTTAGAGGCTTTACAGGCCGCATAGATGGGGGAGTGTTTAAACCCGGAGATAGAGTAAAAACCCTTCCATCAGGATTTATAACTACCATCAAAACCATTGAGCTGGGTGGAGAGCAAATTCCGGAGGCCTTTGCGCCGATGTCTGTAACTATGACCCTCCAGGATGAGATAGACACCAGCCGCGGAGATATGATTGTACGAGAGAATAACGTTCCAGAAATTGGCCAAGATCTAGAAGTGCTAGTTACCTGGATGAGCAGCAATCCATTAAAGCCGCGTACTAAGGTGGTTATTAAACATACCACCAAGCAGTGTCTGGGAATGGTTAAGGAGTTAAAGTATAAAATAGACATCAATACCCTGCACCGCATAGAGGGTATAGATACACTAGCCATGAATGATATTGGGCGTATCTCTTTGCGCACGGCTAAGCCACTTTTTTATGACGTCTATAAAAAAAATAGACAAACAGGGAGCATCATTATCATTGATGAGCAAACCAACGAAACTATTGGCGCAGGGATGATTATTTAATGGAAAATCAGTTATTACATACAGCAATCATTGCCGCCCTGGAAGCTAGTAAGGCCATCTTAGAAATCTACCACTCTGGAGCCTTTGATATAGAGTTAAAGGGAGACAATTCTCCTTTAACTAAGGCAGATACTGCTTCTCACAATGTAATTATGTCTTACCTAGAGTCTACAGACATTCCTGTTCTCTCTGAAGAGGGCAGAGACATCCCTTATAAGGAACGTAAGGCCTGGAATCAGCTCTGGATTGTAGACCCTATAGATGGTACCAAAGAATTTATAAAACGCAATGGAGAGTTTACAGTGAATATCGCCCTTATAGAAAATCAAAAGCCAATCATTGGCGTTATTTTTGTGCCTGTAACTGGAGAGCTGTATTTTTCTTCCAAAGAAATAGGCGCTTTTAAAGTAGCGGTAAACCTAAATGATTATGATGTTGATGCTTTACTTTCAAAGGGCAATAAATTACCTTTGCAAAGAGAAGATAAAAGCTTTACCATTGTAGCTAGTAGATCTCATATGTCTGCAGAGACACGAGAGTATATACACCAGATGCGAGAGATTCACGGGGATGTGAAATTAATTTCAAAAGGAAGCTCTTTAAAACTATGTATGGTAGCTCAGGGCGCTGCCAATTGCTACCCCCGTTTTGCACCTACCATGGAGTGGGATACGGCAGCAGGGCAAGCCATTTGCGAGCATGCAGGATTTGAGGTTATAGATTGTGACACCAAGAAAAACATGTTGTATAATAAAGAAGAATTGTTAAATAATTGGTTTTTAGTTAAATAAATATGAAGAAAATTTTAATCACAGGTGGGGCAGGTTTTATAGGCTCTCACGTAGTTAGACTATTTGTAAATAAATATCCAGCCTATCACATCTATAACTTAGATGCCCTAACCTATGCTGGTAATCTAGAGAATCTAAAAGATGTAGAGTCTAAAGAAAACTACACCTTTTTACTCGGAGATATTACAGATGAGGCCTATATCAACTCCATTTTTGAAAAATACTGCTTTGATGATGTAATACATCTAGCCGCAGAATCTCACGTGGATAGATCAATTACAGATCCTTTAGGTTTTGCTAAAACAAATATACTGGGTACCATGATTTTACTCAATGGCTTTAAAGAGTTACATAAAAATAATTGGGAAAATAAACGTTTTTATCATATAAGTACAGATGAGGTGTATGGATCATTAGGTGAAACTGGCCTATTTGAAGAAACCACCTCTTATGACCCCAACTCTCCCTATTCTGCCTCAAAAGCTAGCTCAGACCATTTTGTACGTGCCTATGGCGAGACCTATGGGTTGCCTTATGTAATTACAAATTGCTCCAATAATTATGGGCAACAACAATTTCCAGAGAAACTAATTCCTTTATTTATCAATAATATTTTAAATGATAAAGCCCTACCTGTTTACGGAGATGGTAATTACACCAGGGATTGGTTATACGTTATAGATCATGCCATTGCTATAGATTTGGTGTTTCATGAAGGTAAAAATCATGAGACCTATAATATTGGTGGTTTTAATGAGTGGAAAAATATTGATCTAGTAAAACTCTTGTGCCAACAAATGGATCAAAAACTAGGTCGCGCTTCTGGCACCAGTGATAAACTCATTACTTATGTAAAAGATAGGCCTGGTCATGATTTACGCTATGCTATTGACGCCTCAAAAATTAATAAAGAATTAGGATGGAGTCCAACAGTTACTTTTGAAGAAGGTTTATCTGAGACTATCGATTGGTATTTATCTAACGAAGAGTGGCTTAATAGTGTAACCTCAGGAAATTATCAAAATTATTATAAATCTCAATACCAATAATACATGAAACGAGCATGCTAAAAAGTTTCTTTATTTGTAAAAGAATAAATAGCGAACAGCATGTGACCTTTTTAAAAAATAATAAAGACACATGAAAGGAATTATACTAGCAGGTGGGTCTGGAACTAGGCTTTACCCGATCACAAAAGGAACCTCAAAACAATTATTGCCTATCTATGATAAGCCAATGATTTACTATCCTTTATCTGTACTTATGTTAGCGGGTATTAAAGAAATACTTGTTATTTCTACCCCTACAGATTTACCAAATTTTGAGCGCCTTTTGGGTGATGGTAAAGAGTTGGGTATAGAACTTCATTACAAAGAGCAGCCCTCACCAGATGGGCTAGCACAAGCCTTTATTATTGGAGAAGACTTTATTGGCAATGATGATGTGTGTTTGGTACTTGGAGATAACATTTTTTACGGTCATGGCTTTACCGATTTATTGGCAAAATCACTTGCCAATGTAAAACAGGAACAAAAAGCAACTGTTTTTGGGTATTATGTTAATGATCCAGAGCGCTATGGAGTTGTAGATTTTAATAAGCAAGGAGAAGCATTATCTATTGAGGAGAAACCAACCAACCCAAAAAGTAATTATGCGGTTATTGGTCTTTATTTTTACCCTAACTCTGTGGTAGAGATTTCAAAAAACATAAAACCTAGCCATAGAGGTGAGTTAGAGATAACAACAGTAAATCAAGAATATTTAAACCGTGGTGATTTAAAAGTAGAGCTTATGGGCAGAGGTTATGCATGGCTAGATACCGGCACCCATGACTCACTAATTGACGCCTCAAATTATATCAGGACCATAGAGAGCCGCCAAGGGTTAAAAGTAGCATGTCTAGAGGTCATAGCTTGTAAAATGGGCTACATAACAAAACAACAACTTTTAAAACTTGCTGAGCCTTTAAAAAAGAATGGCTATGGCCAATATTTAATAGAAAGATCAAAAGAATTATAATGAAGTTTACAAGATTAAAAATACCAGATGTTATTTTGTGTGAGCCTCAAGTATTTGGTGATGAGCGTGGTTATTTTTCAGAAACTTTTAGGCAAGATAAGTTGGACGCTTTTTTAGGCTTTAACATCAACTTTTGCCAAGACAATGAGTCTAAATCATCTTTTGGTGTATTAAGAGGTTTACATTACCAGTTAGCGCCGCATGCTCAAACCAAGTTAGTGCGGGTAATTCAAGGAAGCGTTTTAGATGTTGCTGTAGATATCCGTGAAGGCTCACCCACTTTCGGGCAGCATGTAACGGTTGAGCTCACCGCCGAAAATAAAAAACAACTCCTAGTGCCAAGAGGCTTTGCACATGGCTTTGTAGTACTTAGTAAAGAAGCAATTTTTGCTTACAAGGTAGATAACTATTACAGCCCAGAATGTGATCGCGGCATCGCCTTTGATGACAAAGATCTGGGGATAGACTGGATGATTGAACTTGATAAACTACAACTATCATCAAAAGATACTCAGCAACCCTTGTTTAAAGACGCTGCATACTTTAACCACTCAATTAATCTTTATGAATAACATACTTGTCACTGGAGGTAACGGCCAGCTAGGCTCCGAGCTTAGAGAAATAGCTCCTAATTACCAAGACTACAATTTTTTATTTACAGATGTTAAAAACCTGGATATCACAAATCATAGTGCTGTTGCAGCGTTTATTGAGAGTAATAATATTACCGTTATTATAAACTGTGCAGCCTATACAGCTGTAGATAAAGCAGAGTCTGAGCCAGAGTTAGCAGATGCAATCAACCATTTAGCAGTGGCTAATTTTGCCCAAATAGCAAAAGATAAAAATATTAGGCTAGTACATATTTCTACAGATTATGTGTTTGATGGTACTAACCACAAACCCTATGTAGAGACAGATACTCCAAACCCAAAAAGTGTGTATGGAGTAACAAAATTGGATGGGGAGCTAGCAATGCAGCAAATAAACCCTGCAAATTCTATAATCATACGTACCTCTTGGGTATATTCAAAATTTGGGAATAATTTTGTAAAAACGATGTTAAGACTGGCTGAAACTAGAGATGAAATATCTGTAGTTGCAGATCAAGTAGGCTCTCCTACCAATGCTGCAGATCTGGCAAAGGTCATTTTAACCATTTTACCTCAAATAGAAAATAATTCTGTGGAACTTTTTCACTATTCTAATGAAGGGGTTTGTTCTTGGTATGATTTTGCAAAGGCCATATTTGAAATTAAAGAGATTTCTATTAAAGTAAAACCTATAGAGTCAAAACAATATCCAACACCCGCCAAAAGACCGTTTTATTCGGTTTTAAATAAAACCAACATAAAAGAAAGGTATCTTTTAGAAATTCCTTATTGGAGAGAAACGTTAAGGAATGTTTGCAAAAACATATAATAGTTAATGTCAGAATCTAGAGTAAAAAAAAGCTTGTTGAACGCTAAAGTTAACATACTTTTTTATTTTTTTTCTATTGCTGTAGCTTTTTATTCTAGAAAAATATTTCTTGAATTTTTAGGTGCTGACTTTTTAGGTTTAACAGCAACCTTAGGAAATATTCTCAATTATCTCAATATGGCTGAATTGGGAATAGGGACAGCGATCTCATTTAATTTATATAAACCTTTACAAAATAAAAATAGAGAGAAATTAATAGAAATGATGTCTCTTTTTCGATATCTCTACTTTAAAATAGGTGTATATATTTCAATAGGAGCAGTACTTATAAGTCTATTATTTCCGTTAATATTTGGAAATACAGGATTTGAATATGGTCTTATCTATTACGCCTTCTTTAGTTTATTATTTTCTTCAATCATAGGATACTTTGTAAACTATAAAACAACTTTTCTATATGCTGATCAGAAAGGTTATCAAATAATAAAGTATACTGAAACAACTAGAATATTAACTACACTTATACAGATGGTTTTATTGTATAAGACAAGGAATTTATATTTGTTTCTTACAATAAATATTTTATTAACAATATTGAACAGTTATATTATTAATTGGAAAATAGATAAAGAATATCCTTGGTTAAAACCTAAAATCAACAGTGGGAAAGAATTAAAAAATAAATTCCGAGAAGTCTTTACTTCAATACGTCAAGTATTTATTCATAAGTCGAAAGATTTAGTAATATATCATAGTGATGATATATTTATCTATGCCTTTGAATCTCTTAAAATGATTGCCTATTATGCTAATTATACGCTAGTAGCAACAAGAATTATGCAGTTATTTTCTTCTACATTTGACAGTTTGTATGCAGGTGTTGGAAACCTTGTTTCTGAGGGTGATATAGATAACATAAAAAAAGTTTTTTGGGAAATGATGGTAATCCGTTATTATATATCAGGAGTTGTTGTCTTCTCAATGTATCATCTCATTACTCCTTTCATTACACTTTGGATAGGTGAAAAATATTTATTAGATCAAACAATTCTAATTTTAATATTACTGAATGTTTTTATAACTCAAAGTCGTGGAACAGTAGATATGTTTAATAATGCGTACGGGCATTATCGGGATGTATGGGCTGCCTGGACAGAAAGTGCAATTACCATCTCAGTAACTTTAATCTGTGGCTATTTTTATGGGCTGGCAGGTATTTTAATTGGAAAATTAATAGGGCTTTTTTTAATTATTGTCTTATGGAAACCTATCTATTTGTTTCGTGAAGGTTTTCAAACTCCAATTTTAGCATACTGGAAAGGTACTTTAAAATACTATATGTCATTTTTAATATCTATCATGATTGTAGGAAATTTGATCCCATATATACATATCAACCCAAATTTAAATTTTTTTAGTTGGATTTTATATTGTACAATTATTTCTTCTGGTTTTTCTTTTATATATGGTGTAATGATGTTCCTAATTTCCAAAGAATCTAAAGATGTTTTATTGCGAGTACCATTCATCCGAAATTTTTTAAACGGTAACACCACATAACAAGTTGATCTTATTTAAACAGAAAACAAGCTTATGAAAAAAAAGCTAATTTGGCCAGATAGTTTAAGAGTTATTTCTACAATAGCTGTTATTATACTTCACGTATCAGCTCCAATTCTATACGAATACGGAAAAATCTCTGAAGAAAGTTGGCACATAGGAAATTTCTATGATGGAATGGTACGATTCTGCGTTCCTGTTTTCTTTATGCTTAGTGGCGCTCTATTATTGGGTAAAGATTATGACTTGAGCAGTTTTTTAAAAAAAAGGTTTTGGAGAATAATACCACCTTTGATTTTTTGGAGTCTGATTTATATATTCTATGACTATATTTTAGTTGGAGAAAAATATTTTACACTGATAGAATTTATTAAGATGGTAATAAAAAATCTTTTTTATGGCAGTAAATTTCATCTATGGTTTATATACACATTACTTGGTCTTTACTTATTTATTCCAATATTAAGAAAATGGATTAAGAACTCAGGTAATAAGGAAATTGTATATTTTTTAATAATTTGGGTACTCACAATCATTTATTCTATCCCACATTTCAACATATATCTTCCGAAAGTCCCTTTAACTAATTTCACAGGGTATATAGGATATTTTGTTTTAGGTTATTTTTTATCAAATTTGACTATAAAAAACAAATATGTTCCAATTATGTTCATATTAATTGGAATGTCAATTACTATTTACGGAACATACTATTTAACGTTAAAAAATAATGAATATTCGGAATATTTTTATGGATATCTAACTCCCAATGTATTACTCAGTTCTATGGGAATATTCTTATTGTTCAAGAATTTTGTAATTAAAAATAAACGAATTAGAAAAGTAATTTTATTTTTTAGTAAACATAGTTTCGGAATTTATTTAGTTCATGTATTTATATTAGCACTATTAAATAGTGTTGGAATAAATTGGAAATTGACAGATACAATTATTAGTATTCCAATAACAGCAGTGATTTGTTTTTTATTGTCAAGTCTAATAATTTATTTACTACGAAAGGTAAGGTATGGTAGTTATATTTCGGGATAATTGAACTAACTGATATTATCAAAGAAAAGGATATGTGCATAAAAGCATTGAAGCGAGTAAAAAAATAACGCAAAGGAAATCTCCGGGCAATGGATAAATTTATTTAATAAGATATTAAGCGATAAATGAGAATTTGTATTGCAAATACGCAGGAATTAAATCCGTTAATCGGTGGGGTAGAACGTATTTCATCAATGTTGACAAATGAATGGAAGGAGCATGGGGTTTATGTTATACTTGTATCCCAATATACATCTGTATATTCTGAACAATACAACCCTATAACGGATCAATATTATTTGCCTAATGCTGAGTTTGCAAATTCAGAAGATAATATCAACTATTTTTCTTCAATTATTAAAGAACACCGTATTGATATTATATTAAATCAGGCATCAAACATACCAAGTTTTACAGAGTTGTGTATTGATACAAAGTTCAAAACTAGTGTAAAATTAGTCTCGGCTTTTCATTTTGCACCAAATTACCAGTGGGATATTATGAAAAATAATTTCTTTGTTCCCTATAGTCTTGGAAAAAGTGTTTTTCTATGGAGTAAAGCGTTGATACTATATTTGTACTATAAACTATATAAAGCAAAAGTCCAATTATCAATCGATTCGTCCTATTATAAGAGGGTTTACCGACAATCAGATGCGTTTGTGTTACTGTCAAAACATTTTATATCGGATTGGGAAAAATTGATAGATATCAAAAAAGAACCAAAATTGTTTGCTATAAATAATGCTTTGAATATTTCGGAAAGAATTGAGGAAAAAAGAGAAAAAAGGATTCTATATGTTGGACGAATAATAATAGGAGTAAAAAGGGTTGATCGGTTGATAGATATTTGGTCTGATATAGCTGATTTCTACCCAGAATGGTCTTTGGAACTTGTAGGTGATGGTGAGTCAAAAGAGGGGCTACAAAAGATGGTAAATATGAGAAAAATACCGCGAGTGATCTTCACAGGTTTTAAAAACCCCTATCCACTATATAATACCAGCTCCATTCTTTGTATGACAAGTAGTGCAGAAGGATTCGGAATGGTCCTCGGCGAAGCACAACAGCATGGTTGTGTTCCAATTGCATATGATAGTTTTGAAAGTTTGAAGGATATTATTAAAGATGGGGAGAATGGATTTCGCATTCCTCCTTTTGAAAAGAAATCATATATTAAAAAATTACAACAATTGATGGATGATGAATCCCTAAGAGAAAAAATGTCGAAAAATGCGATAGAATCTTCTAAAATATTTGACATAGAATTGATTGCGCAAGAATGGTTAAATGTTTTTAAAACAATATAGTACATGAAAGTTTTATGGTTCTCACCCACACCTGTTAATTATTCAGAGGAGACTTGGGCGCACAATGGAGGGGGTTGGATAAACTCACTTCAAAACATAGTAAAGTCAATTGAAAATATTGATTTAGGCATTGTGTTTGAGTCCACTCAAAAATTAGAAAAAAAGTTCGTAAATGAGGTTTGTTATTATCCGATTATAAAAGATTTCACCCTCAAGGAAAAGTTAAATAAATCTCATCAAAATTCAATGTTAATAAATAAGGCGATAAGAATTATTAAAGACTTTAAGCCAGATGTAATTCATTTGTTTGGGTCAGAAAGTTGGTATGGTTTATTGGTTAATCATACAGATATCCCAATCGTTATTCACATGCAGGGAAGTTTACCATCTTATTATAATGCGCGTTACCCAGCAGGCATGTCTGTATGGAATAAAATAGTATCAACAAAAACAACGCTATTACAAAAATTAATGGCGTTTCGTATAGATAGAACCTTCCATAAAAACGCTTTACAAGAAGAAAGTATATTAAAAGCGAACCACTATTTTATGGGGCGTACCCACTGGGATAAAGCCATTGTAAATTTTTACAATCCAGAGGCGACCTATTTTGAGTGCCAAGAGGCATTAAGAGACTCGTTTGTAAATACTAAACAAAAATGGACATACAAAGTAGTGAATAAGATCAAACTTATTTCGGTCATTTCAGGCCCTTTATACAAAGGTGTAGATGTGATTTTAAAAACGGCTCAATTATTAAAAACACATAGCTCAATAGATTTTGAGTGGAATATCTGTGGCATTAGTAATTCAGACTTAATAGAAAGTGTATATAAAATCAAAGCCAAAGATGTAAATGTTAATTATTTAGGGGTTTTAGATCAGGACGTTTTAAAAAACAAATTGTTAAATTCAAGTTTTTATATACACCCTTCATACATTGATAATAGCCCAAATAGTGTATGTGAGGCTCAAATTTTAGGTGTTCCAGTAATTGCATGTAACACAGGCGGATTGAGAACAATAATTAAAGATAAAAAAACAGGATTTTTAGTGCCTGCCAATGACCCCCTTATGGTCGCACATTTAATTGAAAAAATGTGGGATAATAGAGATGTTTTAGAAAAAATAAGCAGCGCGGCTGTAGCTCAAGCCACTGAACGTCATGATAAAGAGATTATTAAAGAGCAGTTGTTCTCCGTTTACTCACAAATGATAAAATTTAATATGTCCAACATATGATTAAGCTAATTAGATTTTTTGCTCGTTCATTAGGATTTTTGATTGGTATCGTTTGGGTAACAAAACTATCATACTTTATCTATTTGTTAAAAAGAGAATTCATTACAGGGTTTACAAAACATACTTTTAAAAGTTTTGGTAAAAATTCTTTACTTGGTTTAAAGACTACTATCATTAATCCGAAATACATAAGTATTGGTGACAATTCAAGTATTACCAATCGGGTAGTTTTATCTTGCTTTGAATCTTTTAAATCTGTAGGTCATCTTCCAGAAATCATAATTGGCAATAATGTCTCTATTGGAGAAGATTCACATATAACCTGTGCTAATAAATTAATTATTGGTAATGGTGTCTTAACAGGAAAAAAAGTATTAATAACAGACAATGCTCATGGCGATATAGATTTAAATACTCTCAATATAGCTCCAATAAAACGAGAGGTTACATCAAAAGGCCCAGTCATAATTGAAGACAATGTTTGGATTGGGGATAAAGCCAGTATAATGCCTAATGTACACATAGGTAAAGGCGCAATAATAGCTGCAAATGCCGTCGTAACAAAAAATGTACCTGCTTATGCAGTAGTGGGTGGTAATCCAGCTAAAATTTTAAAACAATTAAAGGAAAAATGAAAATAATACCAGTTTATTTACCACAATTTCATAGAATACCTGAAAATGATGCTTGGTGGGGAGAAGGTTTTACAGAATGGACCAATGTTAGAGCTGCAAAGCCGCTTTTTGAAGGCCATTATCAACCACGTATTCCATTAAATAAAAACTATTATAATTTATCGGACGTTGAAACTTTAAAGTGGCAATGTAAATTAGCGAAAGATCATGGTATTTATGGGTTTTGTTTTTACCATTATTGGTTTAATGGGAAATTATTGCTAGAAAAACCCATGGAAATGCTATTAGCACATCCTGAAATAGATATCAATTATTGTATTTCATGGGCAAATCATGATTGGAATGATGGATGGAAATCGTCTCCTGGAAATGAAAAAGTATTGATCACTCACGATTTTGATAAAGAGGATGATTGGGTAGCACACTTTAACTATTTATTGCCATTTTTTAAAGATTCAAGATATATGCAAGAAGATGGTAAGCCTCTGATGACTATATATTCACCAAATGTAATTGGAAAACTAAATAAAATGTTGACATTATGGAACAAAATGGCAATTGATCAAGGGTTTAAAGGTTTAAAATTTTTATTTCAAAGTGCCATGGCAAGTCGTTCAAAAGGATGGAATCGATCTATGTTTGATTATGGTATTGAGTTTGAACCAGGTTATAGCAATTACAAAAAAAGTTTGTTTTTGTCATTAAATTTAATGAAGTATTCGCATAAAATTAAAAAATTACTTGGTCTTAAAAGTAGTATGAAAATTGCTCAAAAAGAGGTTTCTCTCAAAAACTATGATCTAACTTGGCAACAAATTTTAAATAAAAAACCGTCCTCAAAAAATGCGATACCATCAGCTTTTGTAGACTGGGATAATACTCCTCGAAAACAACAAGCAGGTAGTGTATATGAAGGAGCTACTCCAAAAAAATTTAAAAAGTTTTTTAAACAATTAGTTAAAAAAACTAAAGAGGAGTACAAGACTGATAAAATATTTGTCTTTGCTTGGAATGAGTGGGCAGAAGGTGGTTATTTAGAGCCTGATGAAAAATATGGCTACGGATATTTAGAGGCATTATATGAAGTGCTTAAGGAAGCTGATGAATTAAATTAGAATGAATACTAGTAAAACTCAAAAATATATACTTCTATTTTATATTACAATAATGTGTATTCAATACATTCCTATTGAGGGTGTAGGTATTAGTGATTTTAAATTTGGAGCTATGATTTTATGCCCATTAATCTGGTTTTTAAATTTCAAAACTTTTTCTAAATCCTTTGTTGTTTGTTTATTATACATAATTGCTATTTCTTTTTCATCTTTATATAATTTTGAATCTTTTCGTTTATCTAGCTATGGATATAAATTAGCTTTTGTTGTTATGTTTTTAATGGCTTATGATATTGTATACATTCGGAAGGCACTAAATATTATAGATTTCGAAAATTTTGTAAAAAAACTAATTTTCGCTTTGGTAATTGTACTTGTTCTTCAGCAAATAGCCATTATTGTTGGAATAAGAAAATTGCCAATAATCAATTTACTGGGTTACTTAAATAGAGGAATCGGAGCCAATTCTTTAACAGTAGAACCCTCTCATACTGCAAGAATACTAACAGTATTGGCATTAGTTTATTTAAGAACGCAGGAAATTAAATTTGGAAAAAAATTAGATATAAAGAAAGCTTTTCGATACAATAAAAAAATATTTATTGGATTTTTATGGTCTATGATTACAATGGGTAGTGGAACTGCTTTTGTTGGCCTGGCAATTTTAGCTACATATTTTATTAATACAAAGAACTTAATTAAAATCTCATTTATTTTTGTTTTGATATACACAATTGCTATCAATATTAATTATGAACCCCTCGATAGAGCCATTGCTTCTATAGAATCTGTTACAACCTTTGATAATGAACAAATAAAAGAAGCAGATGGTAGTGCAGCTATTAGAATTCTTCCTGTACTTAACACATTTAGTGAGCTAGAGTTAAGTTATAGTCAGACCTGGTTTGGCTATGGTATAGATAGTAATGATTCAACTGAATTGTTAGGGGAAAGAAGAACTGTAGGAGATCTTAAGGATTATGGTCTTATTACTTATATATTATCTTTAATTCTTGTTTTTTCTTTGGCTATTAGAAAATTTTATTGCGTTGAAACTTTAATATTTGTATTACTATTAGGCGCAGGTATTAATAACATCTCATATATCTGGGGTATTTTATTAATATTTACTACTATGAGGTATTTTCAGTTAAATCAAAAAAATAGTTGATGAACGACATCACATTGGCAATATGCGCTTATAATTGTGAGCAATATATTGAGGAAACATTAGAATCTATTTTAAATCAAACTTTTCAAGCTTTTGATTTGTTTATTGTAAATGATTGTTCAACAGATAACTCCGTTACACTAATTGAAACTTTCTTAAAAACACATAAAAGAAAATATACATTAATCAACTTTGATGTAAATAAAGGATTAGCTGCAGGAAGAAGTTATGTTGAAAACAATGTACAAACTAAATATATTCTTTTTGTTGATGCAGATGATTGCCCATATCCAGCCTTAGTTGAGAAATTATACAATAAAATTGCAAATGATGATGATATAATGGCTGTGGGTTGTTATCATGAATTTATAGACTCTAAAAGTAAAAAAATTGGTGGTGGCATTTTTTTAGGTGAAATTTCTAAAGAGAATTTCTATCTAAAAGCAAAAAATAAAAAACTTGTTTTTATGCAGCCAACTGCAATTATAAATAGGGATGTCTTATTAAAAGTTGGAGGAAGAAATATTTCCGGTTTTTTTGAGGGAAAACCGCGTTATCAAGATTTATGTGAAGATTTAGATTTATGGACACGTATGAGTGATTTGTATCATGAAGGAAAGGCAATTTTGGTAGTTCCTGAAGTTTTATGCAAGTATCGAAAACATGAACAAGCTATGTCAGCAAATTCATTGGGTATGATTATAAGAATGAAACATATTAAAAAGAACCTTCTGTTAAGAAGAGCTGGAAAAAAAGAAATAACTTTTATTAATTTTTATAATTCACTTTCAGATACAGAGATCATAGATTTAAAGAATCGCTCAAAAGCTGCAGACTATCTACGAAACGGTGTTTTTTTATTAAATAAAGTAGAAATATTTAAAGGAATGAAAAGTGTATTAATATCTATTTTCGCAGACCCAGCCTACTTGTGGGAGAAAATAAAAGCCAACTCAGGATTATATAGAAAATAAATGAACAAATCATCACAATTAACGGCTGAGGTTTTTCAGTATTTGAACGAAAATGCAGCATATGCTGTATTAAGAAATTATAATGGACTTCCTTATAATAATCCAAGTAGGGATATTGATATCTTAATAGAGAAAGAAGAGTTTTTAAAGTTAGAAAAGCACGTTGTAAGAGTAATTGAAAAAAATGATTTTAATATTATTACCTTATATAAAAGCGAGAAAATAATTACTTATGTATGTGCATTTGTGTTTGGAGGTAAAACAGATTTAGTTCAATTTGATTTTTTTTTTAATACTTCAATTTTCGGTTTTTTATTATTAGATACCAGAGAAGTATTGAATTCAAGGTTATATAATAATTCTATTTATCATGTTTCTAAAGAATATGAGTTTTTAGATAAATTTTTACAATTAAAGTTTTTAACCAAAAAATATCCAGAGAAATACCAAGTACTCAAGGATGAAATGAAACAAAGTGACCTTTTACCAATTTTGTTGCAAACACTACTGGGAAAATCGAGCATAGAGGAAATAGAGAGTATGTCAGTTTTTAGGTTTAGATTTAGGTTATTTAAATATTTCATATCTAAAAACACACTACAACAAATTTCCTTGTTATTTCTTTTTGTAGTTTATTACATTAAAAATAGTATTAAATACAAAGGTTTTAGTATTGGCTTTACTGGACCTGATGGTTCGGGAAAAACAACTGTTATCAATCTTATTATACAGGAATTATCTGTAATATATCCAACTATTAAATTGATTCATTTTAGGCCAAGTATAATTCCAAATTTGGGAGAAGCGGTTCATAAAATCAAACTAAAATCTGAAGTTGATAACGACTTTTCAAATCCACATAGAGGTAATAAAACCGGAAAAATCAATTCTCTAATTCGCTTATTATATTTATCCATAGATTACATCTTTGGTTATTTCATGAGAGTTCGTCACTTTTTACAAAAGAGAAGTTTAGTTATATTCGATAGGTATTATACGGATGTAATTGCAGATTCTCCAAGAACTCGAATATATTTGAAATCTAATTTCTTGTATTTATTTGGTAAGTTCTTTATACCCCAATTAGATTATAATATATTATTGACTGCTGATACAGAAGTCATTTTGTCACGAAAACAAGAATTAACTTCTGAAGGGATTAATAACATCAATGCTAACCTGAAATTTTTAGCAAACAAAAAGAATTATTATTTGATAAATAACAATAAAACCCCAAATGAAGCCATTCAAAAAATAGTAATGACAATATTCAAAGAACAACATGATAAAAATTTGAAATCAATCAAATAATATGAAAAGACAAATTCTTTCGATTCAATATTTAAGAGGAATAGCGGCATTATTAGTTGTGTTCTATCATGTATTACAGGAGGTCGGCAGGTATGTGAAGAATTCTCTTTTCTTAGATTTTTATGAATTAAGACATTTTGGTCAAGTAGGTGTTGATGTTTTTTTTGTAATAAGTGGTTTCGTTATGATGTACGTTCATGGTAATGATTTTCAGAAATCAAATATTTCACTTAAGTTCCTTAAAAGAAGAATTATTAGAGTTGTGCCCTTGTATTGGATTCTTACGTCTTTTACAGCTTTCTTATTATATTTTAAGCCAGAGTTTTTTGGAGGAGGGAAAGTTTTTAATTTTCTTCATGTGGTTTGTTCTTTTTTATTTATTCCTGCAAAAAATTCTGTGGGTTTAACATTACCTGTTTTGGGGCCAGGTTGGAGTCTTAATTTTGAAATGTATTTTTACATTTTATTTGCAATATTATTAATGTTTAATAAAAAGTATTTAATTCGTTCTTTATCAATTATTTTTGTTGTTAGTGTATTTTGCTCATTATTTCCGTTTGATGAACCGTTGACTAACATGCTCACAAATCCAATGTTATTCGAATTTTTATTTGGTATTATACTAGCTTATTTAATGAAAAACGAGAATTTAAAAAATTATTCTTTTCCAATTGTGTTTGGAACGATATTAATGTCATCTAATATTTATTTTCATTTCAATATAGATTACAGAGTTTTTTTCTATGGTATTCCAAGCGCTTTAATTATTATGGGTTTAATCGCTTACGAAGACAAAATTGGTTTTGGAAGTCCAAATAAGTTTTTAATGTTTCTTGCGAATATTTCTTATTCAGTTTATTTAAGTCATGTTTTTGCTTACAAAATCACACTTTTTCTTTTACCAAGATTTATTTTGTCCAACTACCCAGATTTAGTTGTTATATTTTGTTTGATTAGTTCAGTTATACTTGGATATGTTGTTTACAAGATCATTGAGATTCCTTTAACCAAGTTACTAAAGAATTTTTAAATCTTTAATTCTCACTATTAAAATGAAAATTAAAATATTCGTTTCAGCTTATGCTTGTGAGCCAAATCATGGCTCAGAAATTGGTGTAGGATGGCACTGGGTTTTAGAAATGTCTAAATATTTTGAACTTTGGGTGTTAACTCGTAAGAGTAATAAAGAAAATATAGAGAATTGGTTAAAAAACAACTCTGAATTTAATAAAATTAATTTCTTGTATTATGATTTACCCAAAAGCCTAAGATTTTGGAAGAAAGGTTTACGAGGAGTCAGGACATACTATATTATATGGCAAAGATTAACAAATAGGATTGTAAAAAATACTATGTTGCAAAACGATATCAAAATATATCATTTACTAACTTATGGAAATGCATCCTATCCTTGTAGTACATTTGGACAAAAACAGTTCTTTATTTGGGGGCCTACGAGTGCGGGTGATTTCATCCCCAGGGAATATTCACGACACTATACTTTAAAAGGTAGATTTTTAGAGATTTTGAGGAGATTGTCATCCAAAGTATTACTTTATAATAACGGATTCCAATCTAGATGTAAAAATGCTGATTTAATTTTATGTAAAACTAAAGTTACCTATGATTCTATTCCTGAGAGGGCCAGAGAAAACGCCGTCCTTTTTACAGATGTGGCAGTAAATATTTCTGATGTCAACCAATACCAAAAACAAGAAAAAGGGGTTAACAAAATTAAATATTTAGCAGTCGGTAGTTTGGTTGGATGGAGAGGTTTTGATATACTAATTGAGGCTTTTTCATTGGCAGTTAAATCTAATAAAAATATTTCATTAAATATTTTAGGATCAGGAAGAGATAAATTTAGACTTCAAAGTCTCATAACTAAATTAAAAATGAATTCCTTCATTAAATTACAAGGTCAAGTTTCTATGGACAGGTATTATCAAGAAATGGCTAATTGTGATGTTGCTGTTAATCCTTGTTTAAAAGAAGGAGCCGTAACATTTTCATTTGACTCTATGTCTTTTGCAAAGCCACTTGTTTGCATTGACAGTGGAGGACATACTCGATATTTTACAAATGAGTATTCATTTGTAATTCCTAGAAAGTCAAGAACGGAAGTGATTGAAGAATTATCTAAATCATTTATTCATTTATTTGATAAAGACAAAAGGCAAAAATATGGACTGAAATCAAAAGAATTTGGTTTAAAATATGATTGGAACCAAAAGGGGGAGGATATATTTAATTTGATCAATAGTAAATACGATGGGTCTTAAACTAGAGAATTTTTTATACTCACCTGTTTTAAGGTTTTATTGGCAAAATAAAGAATTAAAAGAAGAGATTTATTATGCAGGTTTAATTCGTCATATAAAGCGTAAAAATATTTCTTTTCTCTTAACTAATATTTTGAAATCAATTTATAGGTTAAAATTTTTTGTAACTTTTAAAAAGTACAACAATAGTATTTATTCAGTAAAATATGGGTTAAAGTCTTTAACACAAAAAAAGATAATTCATGGTCAACAAAATGATATTGAATATTTTAAAAAACTCCCTGTAGGTACCTTAGCGCACAAATCATTAATAAATGAATCAAAAGCATTAAAAGAGTTTAATGCCATAGGCATAAAAACTATGGAAAAACTTGATTTGATTGGTGATTTTTGTTACTCAGCTGTCAAGGGTGAAAATAAATATTTACCAGATCTGATATTTATTAATTGTGTTTCAAAATACCCCATAAAAAACAAAACAACTATCTCAGATTATTTTTTGGATAATAAATATTTTGATAGAAAAATAATAGATATAGAAAATGAAATTGAACTTACAATTTCGCATGGGGATCTAACCGTATGGAATACTTTTTACGATAATGGAAATTTTATTATGATTGATATTGAGTGTTTTAAAAAAAGTAAAATAAGGTATTTTGATATTTTATACTATATACTTTCCTATGAGTTTTATGTAAATAAAAATGGACATAAGATTATATTTAAAAAATTAACCCAATTCATGAAAAATCATAAAATTGAGTCATATTATCTAATTCTTTTCTTTTATGATTTATTAGAGATAAAAAAAACAGACTTAAAAGATGGTTTCTTCATTGATATTAAGAGTAGGTTAATAAATGAGATAGATCAGCTAATTAGAGATTATGAAACATATTAAATTATCCAAAATTTTTGTTTATTTTTTAAAAAAAAGAAATCCAAATTTTAAAATTAATACCAACATTGGTTCTTTTGTTCTTATCGAATTTATAAAAAATAATTTAATTGGTTTCTTGCGTTTTTTGTTTTTAAAAATTAGACTTAAAATAAATGTAAAAGGAATAGTTATTATTAAATCTGGAATTAAAATTTATGGTCCAAAAATTAATCTAGGAAATTACACTATTATTGAAGAAAATGTTCGATTTCAATCAATTTTAAAAGATTCCATTTATATTGGTCAATCATGTAGGATTGGATTTTGTTCTGATATTCAATCTGGATTGCAATTTAGTGATCCAAGCGGTATTATTAAAATTTGTGATAATGTAGCAATTGGTGCTTATTCCCATATTGGTGGTGCAGGCAATGTTACAATTGGTAGCAATTCAATTATTGGTCCTTATTTTAGTGTTCATTCTGAAAACCATTCCTTCTCACAAAATAAAATACTTTATAGGCTTCAAGATGTTTCTAGGAAGGGTATTATAATTGGAGAAAATTGTTGGATTGGAGCAAAAGTTACTATACTTGATGGTGTTAAAATTGGAAACAACTGTGTAATTGCAGCTGGATCTGTTGTTACAAAAAGTTTTAGTAATAATAATTTATTGGCAGGAGTACCAGCAAAAGTTTTAAAAAAATTATAATGAATCGAATGAATAGTAAGTTAGTTGGTATTGTGGGAACTCATGGTTTACCAGCTAATTATAGTGGTTGGGAAACGCTTGTGAAAAATTTAGTATTTCACAAAAAAAATATTGATTATCTAATAGCGACACCTTCTTCAAGAAAAATAGAGCAGAATGTTGAATATCAAAACATGAGTATTTATATTCCACTCAAGGCTTCTGGTTGGCAAAGTATATTTTATGATTTGCTTTCAACCATTGTACTTTTAAAAAAATGTGATTCAATACTAATATTGGGAGTTAGTGGTTGTGTTTTTTTACCTATAATTAAATTATTTACAAATAAAGATATTATAGTAAACACAGATGGTATTGAATACAAAAGAGATAAATGGGGTTTTTTAGCATCTAATTTCTTAAAAATTAGTGAAATGTTTGCTGTTAAGTATGCAACTCGTCTAGTAGCTGACAACAAAGGAATTAATGATTATATAAAAACTGAATATAACAGAAAAGTTAACTCAACGATTGCCTATGGAGGAGTTTCATTTATTCCTGCAAAACCTACACATTTAAAAAAGTACAATTTTATAGATAAAGGTTATGATATGGCAATCGCCAGAATTGTACCAGAAAACAACATCGAAACCATATTAAATACATATAATGAACTTAATCAGCCTTTAATTTTTATTGGAAATTGGGATTCATCAGATTATTCAATTAATCTGAAAAATAAAAAATGGAATACTAACATTCATATCATGGATGCTGATTATGATGAAAATCGAATAACTTCTCTCAGAAATTCTTGCAGATATTATATTCATGGCCATTCTGCGGGTGGAACCAATCCAAGTTTAGTTGAGGCCTTATCGATTGGATGTAATATATTATGTTATGATGTTAATTTTAACAGGTATGTGCTTAAAGATAATGCTAAATATTGGTCAACAAAGCATGAATTAAAATCTCTTATTGAAAGTGAACCTAATTTTGAAAAAGAAATTATACAAAATTATTATCAAAATAATTTTGATTGGAAACTTATTGCTAACCAATATGAATCTATTCTATGATGAAATATTTATACGTTCATATTAACAATGATTTTTCAGGGAGCACATATGCAATGAAAGCTATTATTGATCGCCATCAGTTGAAAGATTATTTTTTGATGACAGACTTCAATAAAGATGGCTTTTTAAAGGGGCAAAACTCACAAGCCTTTTTAAATGTACCCTACTCATTTTTAGGAAAAGGCTTAAAAACTATTATACAAATCATTCGTTATTCTTTGTTAAGTACTTTTACTTTGTTAAAATTGTTTTTTAATAGTAAGATTGATGTTGTGTATGTTAATACAATTCTTCCTTGGACCTCTTCCTTAATTGGTAAATTATTTGGTAAAAAAATTATTTATCATGTTCATGAATTTTATGTAAACCCATCAATTTTAGTGAAGTTTTATCTTTTGATAATGAAGATTACAGCAGACGAAATTGTATATGTAAGTGAGTATACTAAGAATAGTTATTATAACTATGATTGTAGATTTTTAAAAATTTGTCATTCTATTCAATTTACCCCAGTAAGATTTTCAAATGTCAATTTTGATGAAATTAATATTCCTAATAAATTTTGGGGTCCAATTGTAATGGTGTCTGCTGCTAAGAAATATAAAGGAGTAGAAATATTCTTAAATTTGTCAAAGAAATATCCAGACAAATCGTTTAAATTATACATTAATGATAAATATAATTTTAACGAAGCTTTACCGTCTAATTTTGAGGTATTTGTCAAACATTATGATATCCAAAGAGAGCTATTTAAGGCAAGTATTTGTTTGAGCTTATCTCAACAACCAGATTGTGTTGAAACTTTTGGATTAACAATATGGGAGGCTTTGACTCAAGGAACTCCTGTAATAGTTCCAGATATAGGTGGGCCGCTAGAAATTATTGATAATAAATGTGGTATTTCTTGTGATACTAGACATATTAATACGGTTTCAAAAGCAATAGAAAAAATTTTATGTAATGAATCTGCTTATTTAGAGTATTCAAAATCATCTATACTAAGATCTATTCATTTAGAAAATAAAAATATAATACCTAAAGTTAAAAATAATTAAAAATGAAGTCAAAAACTATACTATTAGGTCTCAACGAACTTAATGTAGATTATATCAAGTTTTATATTTCTCAAGGTTTGTTACCAAATTTTAAAAAAATATTTGATATTCAACCACCTATAGAAACATCTTCTGAAAAAGAATATAAATTATTAGAGCCATGGGTGCAATGGGTTACTATTCATACAGGTAAAACTTATGAGCAGCACAATGTTTTTCGTTTAGGCGATATAGTAAATCATCCTGAATTATCTCAACTATTTGAAGAATTAGAAAATGAAGGCTTATCAGTTGGAGCAATCTCCCCTTTTAATGCTGAAAATCGTTTAAAGAATCCTTCCTTTTTTGTTCCAGACCCTTGGACTAAAACTAAAGCTTCTGGTAATTGGATAGTAAAAGCATTATATCAAGCTGTTCATCAATCTGTAAATGACAATGCCAAATCAAAATTAAATATTAAATCAATGATTTCATTGGGTCTTGGACTTTTATTGTATGTACCGATTTCAAGATGGTTACATTATGTAAAAATAGTTTTCAAAGCAAAAAAACCAGGAGCTAAAGCAGTTATTCTAGATAGTTTATTAGCAGATGTTTATTTGACTCTTTGGAAAAAACACAAACCAGATTTCTCAAATTTATTTTTAAATTCAGGTGCTCACATACAGCATCATTATTTATTTAATTCAAAAGCATATAAAGGGGATTTAAAAAACCCTGATTGGTATTGCCCAGATGGTTTTGATCCATTAATTCAAATTTTATCAGAATATGACTTTCAAATAGGTAAACTATTGAGGTTGAAAGATGTAAAAATTATTATTGCTACTGGTCTCCATCAACAACCACACGAGCATTTAACTTTCTATTGGCGTCTTAAAGAACATGTTAAGTTTGCAGAGATGATTGGTATTAAAAATTTCTCAGAAATTTTACCAAGAATGTCAAGAGATTTCTTAGTAAAATTCAACAATGAACCTGATGCCTCAGATGCAGAAAATTTATTAAACAGTTTTTATGCTTCTAAAGATGATATTAAACTATTTGAGGTTGATAATAGAGGTACAAGTCTATTTGTGGAATTAGTGTACCCAAATGATATTGATGAAAGTGATTCAATCTATTCCAAAGAATATAATTTAAAATTAGAAAAATTTAAATCGTACATAGCATTTGTAGCTATCAAAAATGGGGAGCATAATGGGATTGGATATGTGACTTCTAATTTAAATTTAAATTTAGAAAATAGAATAAAATTAACCTCATTAAAATCGATAATTAAGAAAATAGCACTTTCTGCAAATTAGATATCTCGTCATTCAACCAAAGTTCAGCAAAAAAAAGCAGGAAAAATATCTAAAAGGGGTCCTGCAAAAAAAAGAGAAACCATCTATCAAAAATAAGGAACTACTTTATGAAAAAGTATTAGACGATCTGTTCATAAACCAAGAAAAACTTATTAAAACAGAATACTTAAATAGTTTTATACCTTCTACCTAAATTTCAAATTTTTATACTTATAAACATTTTATCATGTTATCTTTGTATTTCATACATATATAAACACAATGGTTACCCTACAATTATTTAAAAATATATTATTAGCATTTATTATTATTGGATTACTCCAATCCTGCGTCTCAAAAAAAGAAATGTTGTACATGCAAGATGTGGAGTCTTACAATAACACAGAGGTTACCTACACCAATCACACCTTGCAGGTAGATGATATTTTAAAAATATCTGTAGGTGCATTAATACCGGAGGCTGCAATCCCTTATAATAAAAATAGCGGTGGTAGCGTTGTTGCAAACAGTATTGATGTAATGAAACTTGACGGTTATTTGGTGTCTCAAACTAGTACCATCAACTTCCCGATACTTGGAGAGTTGTCTGTAAAAGATAAAACAACAAAAGATTTAGAAAATGATATTAAAAAACTACTGGTAGATGGCGGCTATCTACTAAACCCTAATGTAACGGTACGTCTATTAAACGCGAAGGTTACTATTTTGGGTGAAGTACAACGGCCAGGTACCTTTTCTTTTACAGAGAATAATATTAGCCTGCTGCAGGCACTAGGTCTTGCTGGAGATTTAACAATTAATGGTAGCAGAGAAGATGTGATGGTTTTAAGACGTGTAGACGGCCTGCAAACCACAAAGCGTATAAACCTTACCTCTGCCAATTTTTTAAGCGGCCCTTACCAAATGGTAAAACCCAATGATGTAATTGTAGTAAACCCAAACAGTGCAAAGCTTAAAACCGCGGGTTACGTGGGTAATGTATCTACAATACTTGGTATTACATCCTTATTACTAAGCTCTATAATTTTACTAACACGATAATGATGCAAGACAATTTTAACAATCAGAGTTACCTCCAAGAAGAGGAGTCTATAGATCTTAAAAAAGAGGCTGGTTACTACTTGTTTTTTTGGCCTTACTTTATTGCCGCTATTATAATAGCTATGTCATGCGCTTTTTTGTATTTAAAAACCGCAGATCGTATTTATACCTCTAGTGCTCAATTACAAATTAAAAAACCTGCTGAAGATGCCGCCTCTTTTCTAACCGGAGGGATGGAGTTTTTTGGTTTTGATCAAGTAAATGTAGAAAATGATATTGCTGTGCTTACCTCTCAGCATATTTTAAGCCAAGTGGTAACCCGTCTAGATTTACAAACTAAGATATACACAGTAGGTAGGGTAAATGCATCTTTACACTTTAATGATGAGTATACCCGGTTTGTTTCTGTAAAAGCCCCTAATAAATCTCTATATTGGGATATAGAAATAAACAATCAAAAAGCATCCTTTACTCGAGATACTTTAAGTTTTACTATAAATAAAGGAGATGTCTTTAGCTATAAAGAATCTGAGATTACATTACATGATTCTTTATTTTTGAAAGATCAAACCCTTATTATACAAAGACAACCATTAAATAATGCAGTTTCAGAAGTAAGATTAAATTTAACTGCTACCGCAGCCTCCAAACAAGGAGAAATTATAGATTTAAATTTCCAGGGTGTAAACCTAGCACGTAATGAGGCTGTTTTAAATACCGTCATGCAAGTAATGCAGGATGACCAGGTAGAAGACAAACGTTTAATATCTAAGGTAAGTTTGGCTTTTATTAATGATAGGCTAGATGGCCTTACAAAAAGCATTGATACCTTATCTCAAAACACTATCGCCTTTCAAACTGCCAATGGAATTTTTGATCCAGAAGCCCAAACAGGCAATGCGCTGTCTAATATTGTAAAAGGCCAAGAAGAAGCCTTTGGCATTGGCATACAGCTAGAAATTGCCAAGGCGCTACTAGAAAAATTAAACTCTCAAGCAAGCTATCAAATACTGCCAGCAAATATCGGTATAGATAACCAGAGCGTTAATACGCTTGTTGAATCTTACAATACAGTAGTAACCCAGCGTAATAATTTACTAATTAGCGCTACTACCAAAAGCCCAATGGTAATGCAACTTTCTAGCCAACTAGATAAAGCAAAAGAGGCCATTATAACAGGCGTTAATAGATATATTGAAGGGCTGCAAACTTCACTCTCTAGCTTCCAAAATATGGAAGCTAAAACAAAAGGTATTGTTGCTGGTTTGCCTAGTAAGGAAAATGCCTTAAGAGCTTATGCCAGAGACTTTAAAATTGTAGAGGAGCTGTATGTATTTTTATTGGAGCGTAAAGAAGAGGCTTCCATAAGCTATATTTCTGCCTTGCCAAATATTAAACTATTAAGCTATGGGGTTTCTAGTAGATTTCCTATAGCACCAAAAGTAGAAATTACATACCTGGCTGCTCTATTATTAGGTTTGCTTGTTCCTTTTGGTATTTTGTTTTTATTAAAGCTATTAGACACTAAAATTAATACAAGAGATGATCTAGAAAATGGTTTAAAAGGAATTACAGTCCTGGGAGAAATGCCTTTTGCAGAAAACACCGAAGATCTAGACGATAGTGGTAGAGGGCTTATTGCAGAATCTACAAGAGTACTTCGCGCTGGTTTAAGCTTCCAGTTAAAGACAGACGCCACTAATGTTATATGTGTCACCTCTACCATTAAAGGAGAGGGGAAGTCTTTTGTGTCTTACAATTTGGCGCAAAGTTATGCGGCACTGGGTAAAAAAGTAATTATTCTGGGTGCAGATTTAAGAAACCCCCAATTGCATAAGTTTTTAAATCAAAAAAGAGAAAACATAGGGCTTACAACCTACTTAAGTAACGAGAATTTTAATGATGTAGATTCTTTAATTACAAAGGCCGATACTCCTAGAGGTTTAGATTTCCTGCTTACAGGTGCTATACCTCCAAACCCATCAGAGCTTTTAATGCGCCCACGCACTAAAGAGCTTCTAGATATGTTAAAACAACGCTATGATTTAATACTTATAGATTCTGCTCCACTACTACTTGTGAGTGATACAACAGCTCTTTTGCCGCTTTGTGATTCTGTGGTGTATGTAACAAGGTCTCAATATTCAGAGAAAAAGACATTCCCGTTTATATTAGATATGCAAAAAAGACCTAATGTTCCTCCTTTTGGTATGGTACTTAATGGCCTAAGAGCAGGCGCTAGCACTGGATCAAATTATGGGTATAAATACCGTTATAGTTATGGCTATTCTTACAATTACGGCTACGGGTACGGATATGGTAGTGATACAGATAGCTAGAGCTGTTTAGCTTTCATAAAAAACCACCCTATTTGGGTGGTTTTTTTATGCTCTTTTTTTAAGAAAACGTTGCGAGTTGAAACTCTCTAATAGCCTCCCAATGTATCCCTTGTTTTTTTGATAGGGTTAAATTTTCTAAAGATTTTAAATGTTGCGGGTGGTGCGCATCTGTAGCTATAAAATCGTACAGTCCTTCTTGTAAGAGTTTTTCTGCTTTTTGTTTTACCTCAGGCCCGTATTGCCCTAAAAGAGATAGCGAGTTTAATTGCAAGTAAAAGCCTTTATTTTTTAACTCCTTGTATACATTTATATCTTTTAATAAGTGATAGCGCTCTGGATGTGCTAAAATAGGAGTAATATTATTTTGTAGCAGCGTAAAACCAGCCTCTGTAAGCATTGTGGTTTCTGAGAAAAAATTGATCTCTACAAGAATGTAGGTGCCCTTTAACAGCAAAGAGGGCATGATAGTTTGCAAGTTTTTCATGAATACTTCATCTATCATGTATTCTGCCGCGTAAGCGTTTACTTTTGGGCTTTCTATCTTTGAAGTTTCAGTAGTTAAAATGTCAAAAGCGTTTTTAATAGAACTAGGCGTATTTGGATATAATTCTTGATACACATGAGGGGTTGGTATCACACTAGTAAAACCAAGCGACTTAAAACCCTCTAACATTTTTAAAGACATGCCAACATTTTTACTACCATCATCTATAGCGGGTAATAAATGGTTGTGTATATCACACAAGCCCTCAAATAATGGTTTTTTATGTTTTGTAAAAAAATCAAACATAGGGTTCTAATATGTTAGTTTAAATACAAAAATACAATATATAATAACAATGGTATTTTTGCAGCTAGCTTATTTCAATCTATATTTGCTTTTGATATTTTTGCTTAATTAGAGTATAAAAAACACTACAATTATGAAAACCCGCATATCTCTTTTTTTACTATGTTTTGTAATTGTTTTTTCTTTAAAAAGCCAATCCAAAGATGTTAATTACACTATACATTCAAGTACCGGTCTCTCTAGTGATACCACTTTGCCCTTTTGGCTAGCTGCAAACCAATATGGTGCTGTGCCTAATAGTGATTACGGCCTTTTAAACACCGCTATTTTTAAAGACTATGATACCCCAAACACTTTGTTTGATATTTCTTATAAGGCAAGCGCTACAGGTTTTATAGCCCAAGAAAACAAATTATTATTAAATGAGCTGTACCTTGGTGTAAGGTTTAAAAATATTATACTAGATCTTGGCGCTAAAAATGATGCCGTTTTATGGAATAATCTATCTTCCTCTAATGGTAACATCATAAAATCTATAAATGCAAGGGCCATGCCTGGTGTAAATATTAAAACCAATAATTTTATAACACTCCCGTTTGCAACATCTTGGCTTGAGGTTAAAGCAAACTTTGCCCATTATT
>Ga0206127_1000771_pt1 | contig 38112 bp, 31 predicted proteins | sample Helgoland_Spring_6_FD_148646 | JGI IMG/M metagenome (GOLD analysis project Ga0206127, IMG submission 148646) | Pelagic subsurface seawater microbial communities from Kabeltonne, Helgoland, North Sea - Helgoland_Spring_Bloom_20160419_1 | ecosystem: Environmental > Aquatic > Marine > Epipelagic ...
CTTATTATTGTTTGGTATGCATAGGGTTTGTCTTTAGAATCTTTTAGGAGTCTAGCTTTTATGGTAACATACTTTAGTTCTTTATTTCTATTTACAAAATTGAACAAAAACTCACCCGTAGTGTTTTGTGAGGAGAAGAAATGATTATTAAAAAGAGTTTTTATTTTTTTTATATAACGAGGTTTAAAATCATTAATACTTGCAGGGGCATTTTTCTTAGACACGCCCAACAATTTTAATGCCTCTTTGTTGATATTTAATATGTTCATATCAAAATCAAACACAATTAAAGCGTCTACTAGATTTTCTATCAGCTCTTTTTGAAATTCCTGCTGCTTTGAAATGTTTTCTTCAAGGGTAAGGTTACTACTGTAGAGTTCTCTTAGTCTATTTTCTATAATTCCCTCAGCAATTTCTTTTGCCTTTCGCTCCCTTTGAAGAGCTCTTGTAAGTATATCAACTTTTTTGCTTAGCACACTTTTTGGAGTTTTTTGAGTATCAATTAATGTAATTGAATATGAAATTTAACACTACCGTCATTATTGTAATTCTCAACCATATCAATAGTTCCTTTTACTTTAAAAAATTGTAAGGTCTCTTTCATAAGCCCAATAGCAAAATAAGTTAAACCCCTAGTTGATGTGTAGATAATGGTTAAACTATCTTCTTTTTTCTCAACTACATTAAATGTTGGTAATTCTGCATCTTCATATAATTTTTTAACCTCTATATGAATGTGATTTTCTATACCAGCAATTAGATCTATTGCATTTGAGTATTTCTCTATAATGTAGGAATGTTTTCCAATTAGATATGGAAATACAAACCTTCCAAAAGTCTCCAATAAAATTTGAGGTGATATATCTGTCTTTTTTGAGACATAGGTTAAAAGAGTGACGAGTTCGTCAAATTCATAGCTGTTAAATGCAGAATAAACTCCCTCTGAGGCTAAATCACACTCTTCAAGCATTTGATCTACCATGTCTAATCCGTTAGATTTTTCAACAAAATCTATAAAATTTGTGAATATAAATCCTTTCATAATTTGTTTCTATAAGAGTTGTTCCAATAATTTGCTATTGTAATTAGGTTGTCTTTGTAAGTAGAAAAATCAACGTGTTTTACATAATAACCACTTATACCATGCTTTTTACATGTTTTGTAATCTTCAACATTTGAGCTAGTGGTATGAATAACTATAGGTATTTGTTTTAATGCATCATCCTTTTTTATAAGTTCGAGAAATTCTATACCATTGAGTATTGGCATGTTTATATCAAGTATAATAAAGCAAGGCAGATTTTCCGGGCTTTCTATTTTTGCCAATAATTCTATAGCCTGTAATCCATTCTCTGCACTGGTTATAACAGCATCAGGAATGTGCTTTTTGTAAATTTTCTTTATTCCCATGACAACAATTTTATTGTCTTCAACAATGAGTATGTTCAATGTATCCATAGTAATAGTAAAGTTTTGTCAATAATATTTTAAATATACTTAGTAACGTATTATTTTTTTAGTAATTGTTCCATTATTTGTATATATCTTTAATAAGTACACACCAGCAGGGTGCATTTTAAAATCTAGCTGGTTGTTTTTGTAATTTACTTTTTGTTGTTGTCCAAGTGTATTAAAGAGTTGTAGTCTAAGTATTTGATTTGTTGCAACACTTTTAATGTTTACAATGCTATTGGTTGGATTTGGGAAAAATTGTATTTCATTTGTAATGAACCTATTATATGTGTTAGATAAGTTTGCATTGATATATTTTTCAAAAAATAACCACGCCTGTTCTCCAGCGTTTATATCCATATTTCCAAAAGCTCCAGGCCAGTCATGACCTCCACCAACAACCTTATAATACCAAACTTCATTTTGATTTACACCCTCTGTGTATTTTTCACTTACAACAAAACTACCATCAGAAGTATTTGTATTTGGCAAGGATTCTTGTATTAATGTGGTACAACCGTTTTTCTCCACAAAATACTCAATGGTATCTGCAATACTAGGGTAGGAGCCCCACCCGTCATTATTGTCTGGATCTCCTGCAAGTGGAGTAACCCCATCTTGTGACCCATGAATTTCAAACACTGGTACTGCGGGAGCAGCATCACACCCGTCTAAAATATCTTGCAGTATCATACCAGCTACTGGCGCTACAGCTTTAAAAGTATCATACCCTTGGCAGGCAAGCATGTAACACATCTCCCCACCGTTAGACATACCGGTTGCAAAGGTATAGTCTGGGTTTAACCCATTAGTTTGCTGAAGGTATTGCGCCAATTGAGTTAGATACCCAACATCATCAACAGTTTCGTTTGGATGAAATGCATACCCTACATTCCAAAATCTATTTCCTCCAGGATCTACAGTACCCCTTGGGTAACAAACTGCAAATCCGTATTGGTCTGCAAAATCATTCATTTGAGAGTAGTTTTTAATACTAACTGCATCACCGGTATAGCCATGCATCACAAAGACAAGTGGCATTTGCTCATTTAAACTTTCAGGCTGGTAATAAATATACTGCCTTGTAATACCGTCATGCTCAAAATTTGTATACTGTGCTTTTGTCTCTGTAGCCAATAAAGTTATACATAAAAGAATGATAAGAGTTAGGATTTTTTTTGACATTTTTAGTAATTAAAGTATGTAGATACAATGTATCAACCAATGAGTGTTAATTAAGAATATTTAAAAAACTAATTGCTAGATGAACTCGGTAGCGGTTTTTTTTCATACTTATTATGAATTGCTATTATTGCCAATCCAAAAAGTACTGCAACTACTATTAAAATAGTACTTATAAAACCCGTCACTCCAAAGGACATCCTAATTAGTATGGTAGAGATAACAAAACCAGAGTTTCTTATAATTTTATGAAATTGATCTGTGTAAAAGAAAGATATTAAAAGAAGTACAACATCCACTAAAATTAGCACTGTAAAAAATTGATCAAAAAATAAATTATTAATACTTTCAAATGAGGGAATTGAAGTACTAGTGATAGAAAGCCCCGTAGACCAATCTATAAGGGTATACAATGCCATGATAAAAAATAAAGGCACAAGTATTACTGCAATTATTTTTTTCCTTTTAACGAACCTTTGAATCACATTGTTTTCTCCAATGGGTTTTATAGTCTTTTGTTTGCCTTGTTTTTGAAATAGAAAGATTAAATAAAATAAAACAAGTGATGCCAATAAATCATAGGTAAATTGTAAATCTCCTTTTATTTCAAACCAATTTGCAGTAAGCTCAAGGTTAGATAGATCTTTAAATAATTTACGAATAATAATTAAGGTGATAATTTCGTATTGCTTTGTTATATAGGTTGTGAAAGATTTTGGTAGGTAGTATATCAATAGATATACTTCATATATCAAAATAAACGAGAATGGGGTGTAAACTGCAGATATGGGATTAATAAGTAGTTCTGAGTTTACAGGTTGTGCTAAAAAATCAAACTTAATTAGGTAGATAATTACCAAATGAATAAAAAAACTGAACAATGCCAATTTAAGAATTATTTTTTCTGTCCTTGCTCTAGTTTGCTCAGAAAGAAACAAGTCAAAAATATAAGGTGTAATGCTTGCTTTGGTTTTCATTTAGAGTTTTTTTAAACTAATTATGTAAATAAGTAGTTGCTTTGAACCCCTAATTTAGCAAATAAAAAACTAATGAAAGAAAATAGGTAACCATATCTAACAATTTGTACATTAGAATTTTAATTGCCTAATAGCTGAGTTGGTATTTGTTGATGCTAATTATATCATTAATTGCATCCCATAAATCTATTCTTTTTTCTAGAGACTGCTTTGCTATAGTTAAGGTTTCACTCCATTTTTGGGGATCTTCTTTACATAATTCTGCAATCATTTTTAGAGATAGCGGCCCGTGTTCATCTCCATCTAATTCTACATGGCGCTCCAGATAATATTTTAATTTATTGTAAGATTTATTTTCTGAATCAGCACTTTTTAAGATTTCAATAAACATATCTGGGATCACATCCTCTCTACCAAATGTAAAGGCAGCGGCAACCATGTGTGTTTTTTTACTTTCTATAACTGAAAATGTAAATGCAACAAAATCTTTTACTCTTTTGTCTAAGGTAATTTCTTTGAAGGCATCCTTTAGAGAGTTTCCAGCAGCGATATGATTAATAAATGTGTTGATTTTATTGGTATCTGCTCCCACTTGCAACATCGCCTCTAGATACATTTCATAATGGCTGTTGGCATCTCCAAGTTCGTTAACATCACTCTCTTCTGCATGAACTATTTCATTAATAAACCTTGACAAGGTCGGGTTTTTTGGGGGTGTCCAAGGGGTTTTTACAGTTGTGATTTGTATTTGAAGGCTTTTTAAAAGTGACATAAAATCCCAAACGGCGAACACATGATGCTCCATAAACAACTTAATATCCTCTATGGTTTTTAAATTCTCATAAAGTCTGTGTGTTTTAAGTTGTTCTCTTAATCCAGAAATCTCTTGTTCTATATGTTGTATAGTATTCATTGTAATAATTAACTCACCAATTAATATTGCAAAGATAAAAAAGAAACATAGGTAAAACATATCCTTAACATATGTTTGTGTGAAATTTTAACATCACCATAGTTGGGCTTGCCCCTTATATGAATTTACTAGTGATGGCGCCTAACAAAAGTGTTCTAAAGCAGCTTAGATTGATCTGTTTTTTCAAAATACTTTTTTAAAGTAAGCAGAGAAATAAGCGCTTCTGTTTTTTGGTCTTTAAACTGCTGCACATATGTATTTGCATTTGTTATGATTTGGAGTGCTTTGTCTTGATTTTCTATAAAGTAGGTGAGCCTTTGCTCAAGGTCAGAATAATCATCTTTTATTTTAATATAATGAACATCAGCCACCAATGTTCCTTCCATAAACCATGTTTCAAATTTTGGCTTAGGCATCACCGCTATAGACTGAGAGGACATGACCCATTTCAAGTTGCTAGCTACATCATTACCTTCTAAACATAATATAAACTTATAGGCTAGTTGCTGGTCTATGGTTAGTCTGGGCACTTTCCATAGAGGACTCAACTCATTTGTATTAACCCTACCAATGTTACACATTGGGTGATTGTAGTATTGTTCCATGAATTTAATTCTGTGTGGTTGTGTTTTATGAACCTTACCTCTGCTAACAAGCATGTTTTTTTTCTCTAGAAATGTTCTTTGTTCTTTTTTAATAAACATAAAGTGCCTCAATTTGTTCCATTTCAGTAGCACCGAATTTGCATTGTTGTCTACAATGGGCCTACTTTTTACAAAAGTTGGTTGCTCAGGGACTTTTACAATATCACCAAAGAGAAACAAGCCTTTAAGTTTTTGGTTAAAATACCTACTGTATTGATACAAGTCAAAAAAATATACTTTAGACCCAGGGATTTTTTTAATGTCTGATAATTGTATTGGATCTTTTAATAAAACAGTATTGGATAGCTTGTTGTAATAATTAACTCTTTTTTGGATACCACCTATATGCTCTTTGTTATGAAATTTTTGCGCCCTCTTTTTTTGATAATATACATTGGGGATCAGTATCCTTATGTAGTTAATCAAATAATAGATAGGCTTATTGTTTTTGTGTTTGTAGCTTATTCTTTTTAATTCCATTACAGTGTATTTATTGGGCAAGTTTTATAAAACAATCTGCGGGTTGTTGCTTTATAAAGTCTGTCAATGTTTGTAAAGCTTTGTAATGGTTGAAAAAATTAGGATCTGGCTTTGTATAGTTAAAATGTGAGTGTCTCCAGAAAGTCATTGCAGAACCTGCATAGACTGTAAAGGCTTGCAGGGCATTTATTTCAATATCTAGTAGTTTACGTTCTCTTTGGTATGCTTTTAAAAGTGCGCTCACTTTTTCAAAATTAATAGTAATACCCTCTGCGCATATGCCTATAATAGTCATGCCAATATCATACACACTATAATAATTTACGGCCTCTTCAAAATCAAAAATAACAACACTATTGCGCAATTGATTTACTACCACATTATTGCTAAAAACATCAGCATGAATGAGTCCTTGTGGAAGTTTTGGATTAATATATGGTTGTATATACTCAAGGTTTTGCGAAAGCCATGCATCAAACGAAGAGTTTGGGGCATATTTTTTTATGTTTTTAAATTCCTGCTTTCCAAAATTGGCATAATTTTGAAGGTATTTTGGTGCTTCTACTTTATGTAGCCTCCCAAGCTCAGACCCTACCAATGCAATTACATCTATAGGTAGGGTATCTAGTATAATGCCCTTGACAAAGCTTTTTACCATCACGGGTTTTCCCTGCCAAAGAGTAAGTAGTTTATTGTCTAGGGTTCTAATAATTTTTGAGGTTTTAAAATTGTTTTGTGCTAGATGTTCTAGTAGCAGACCTAGTTCTGTTGCGTTTTTTTCAGTCTTTAACTCACAAACTGTAACCACAAGTTTTTTACCTTCTGACTGTACTTTATAGTTTGTATTCTCTGAACCCCCGCTTAAAACTTTTAAGGAGTGTATTTGCTTAACCCCATAGGGTGTTAAAATAGTCTCAATATCTTCTTTTGATAGTGTTGTGTAGGGTGCCAATGGCTTATATTTTAATGGATGCGTTGATATGCTAGAAATTATTTTTGTGTGTGTTACTATTATTGTAAAACCTCAGAGAGCACCTCATAATAACGTTGGGCTATAAACATTGCTCCTTTTGTGTTGTAATGAACATCATCTGCAAGTAAAGCATCTGTAAAACCTGTGTACATGTCTACGGCTAAAACCCGAGAGGTTGCAGTAGATTTTTGTTCAACAATTGTTAGCACCTCATTTTGTAGCTCGTTGAAATAGTATATTAGCTCCTGTGTCATGATATCAGAACGTCCAGGGGCCATTTGCTCTATAATTACTATTACATAAGGATTCACCTCTTGAAGTATATCTATAATCTCATTTATATTGCTTACGGCTTCATCATAAGGGAGATTTTGTAAAGCATCATTGCCTCCAGGAGAGCTAAAGAGTACAACATCTGGGATATCTACCGCACTAAGATCACTCTCCAATTGTTCTAAAATATCTCCAGAGCTCCAGCCGCTTCTTCCTTGATGATCTGGATCAAAGGCTATACTTTCAATCTCTGGATAGGCTCCAGGATCTCTTTGAGTACCAATAAAATCTACACTCCAGTCATTTTTAATTAGCTGTTTCCAGGTTTCAAACCTAAAACTTTCATATTGTGGTCTATTACCCTCCACTCTAGAGGCCCCAAGGGTCATTATAGTATTTACCTGAGTATTAGTATTGGTGTTTGCTTGATCACTAGACTCATCACTACAGGATAATAAACCAAAAAATACAAGCCAGGTAAATATCCATGTTTTAGTTATTTTCATTGGGTATTGTTGTTTAGAAATTTTGCAAGTAAGCCATGAAAATGATGTACTCCTTTTTCTCTGGTTGGAGAAAAACGACCTGATGTGTAAAATTTAGACTGCAATCCTTGATGTACTCCCTCTACAACAAACTCATCTTCACGCTCTACCTTATCAAGTAACGCTCCAGCTCCTTGATTTATTTTACTCTCATCATAGACATAGGTTATAAATGATACTTTGGTTTTGTGCAAAGAAATGGGTTTTACAATATTTATAGAAAGTCCCCAAGGATAAAAGTTAAACATCATGTTAGGAAACACCCAATAGTAATAAGCGGCAACGTTTTTGCCATAATCTGGATGGCCTTCTGGCAAATCAAAAACCTCTTCACCTGCTTCACTGTAACCTATTTGCAGATTAAAATACTCGTAAATTTCTGTAGTGTAAGATCCGTAATCTAGTGTTTTATTTAAATCTTCATGTACAAAAGGGATATGAAATCCCTCCAAGTAATTATCACAATATAGTGCCCAATGGCAATTAATGATATAATCCTTGCCAGCTGTAGTGTCTAGTTTGAACTCATGCAATGGTAAAAACCCAACACGTTGATTGATCTGATTTATAACCTGTGTAAAATCAAAAGAAGGATCCAAACCAACAAATAAATGAGGGCCCCAATTGTGTAGGTTAAATGGGTGTAGACCCTCACATGGTCTAGGGAAATCTTTAGCCTGCTCAAACTCAGGCATACTTTTAAAACTGCCATCAAGATCAAAACGTCTTCCATGATACATGCAGGCTAATTGTTTCATTTTTCCTGGATGATGGGCCACTATATTACCTCTATGGGTACAAACATTACTAATACACTTTATGTTATTTTCTTTATCTCGCACCAGCATCATAGGCTCAGACAAAAAACGATCTAAAAATGTAAAAGGATATACAGATTCAGACAGTGGTATGGTGTTATTTGCATCACCAACCCATTGCCATGTTTTTTCAAAAACACGCTCTTTAAGGGCATCAAACACTTCTTGACTTCTGTAAAAAGTTGCAGGAAGAGTTTGGGCACTTGTAATATCTGGATTAACATAGAATTTTTCCATAACACAGTAATTAGATTGTTTTTTTAATTTTAACATAGAAAGGTACACCAATTAACAATAATACAACACCCCAACTAATGGTTTGTATTCCACACCCTATTATTACCCATACACAAAATAAAATAGTAGTGTATGACAACAGTTTTTTACCTAGCGACACCCTTCCTTGTTTATTACGCTCTAAAATAAGAAAACTAATGGTCGATAACAAGTAGGGGGTTAGTACAGATAGCGTTGAAAGTTTCATCATAAAGGTAAAAGCCTCAATGAGCCCTTTTGTATAATTGAGTCCCATTAAAATAGAAGCTAAAATACTGGACAATATTATTCCTGAAATTGGAGCACCATGTGCATTTGTTTTTCGGAAAATTTTTGGAAATAAGGAATCCCTAGCGGCAGCCATTGGTATTTGTCCTTGAATAAGTATCCATCCGTTTAGAGCCCCAAGAGTTGCAAAAACAGCACCTGCTGCTACAATATATTTTGCTGACTCTCCCCAGAACAAACCTGCAGCATCTGCAAATGGCGCTTTAGATTGGGATAGAACCTCTGGAGGTATAATACCCATAATAGCAATAGAACTAATAAGGTACACTACAATGGTTAATAGTGTGCCAGCCATAGTAGCCTTTTTTATAGTCTTATCTGCATTTTCAATATGTTTACCCGCTATACTAGCACTTTCCATTCCTAAAAAGGCAAATAAAGTCAAGGTGGTGGTAATAGTAATGGCAGAAAAATTAGATGATCCACTTATGTTTATTGGAAAAAAATGATCTGCATTGATGTATAAAATACCAATGAATCCAACTAAAACAATAGGCACAATCTTTAATATAGTAGTTAATATTTGCACCAGGGCTATTGTTTGTAATGCTTTAGAATTTATCCAAGTAAAAAACCAAATTACACCCAAACCGGTGCTTATAGCAGCAAATTTGTTTTCTCCTAAAACGGGAAAGAATACTTCTAAATATCCTACAAGGGCAACGGCAATTGCCGCATTAGTGCACCAAATAGAAATCCAATACCCCCATGCAACTAAAAAACCAGGGAGTTCTCCTAAGCCCAATCTGGTATATGCGTAGGGCCCGCCTTCGCTATTAGGTGCTAAGTGACCTAGATGTCCAAATACTTTGGCAAGCAGTAGCGCCCCTAGAGAAGAAAAAAGCCACCCCAAAAGGCTAATAGAACCATAGGCTGCCAGTGATGCTGGTAGTAAAAATACTCCTGAGCCTATCATGTTTCCTGCTACTAGAGAGGTGCTTGACCAAAATCCAATTTTTTTATTACCCATGGTTAATTAAAACATACTTTAAGCATTGTAAATATTATTAATTTAAAAAACTAAAAACACATCACATGCTCTTAACAAATTCAAGAAAGACTTCTTTATGACGCTCTAGATCTAAATTTGCAGACACAGATACGCGAGCAATATAATCTTTATCATTCTCTTTGGTAGTGCCTTGGGTAGAAGTGGCTGGAATGGTCCAGTAACAACCCTTTAATTGCCCATAACTGACACAGTACTTGCTCTGTTGCGGTATTTGTGTAATCATGGCCTTAATGAGTTTATGGTTTAACCCTCTTTTATAGGTTTCCCTCTCTTGTGCAGTGTTCCCTTTGGTGGGAAGGTCCAAAGAAAATACAGAGGGAGTAAAGCCTTGTGTTGCTAATGCCTTAGACACAAAGTTAATTTTTGCTTGTGGTAATACCTTTTCAATAAAGCTTACAAATTCACGTGTGTTTTTGTAGGCCTCTATAATTCTTTGATTCATAGACGGTAAATGTTTTGCTAGTATCTCATACTGCAAATCTGTAGCTTCATTGTCACAAAGCTCAAGATGTAATGCGATTTTACTTGTAAACACATCCCCTTTTTTATTTGCAATACAATATCCTGCCGTACATTGTCCTGCGCTAGGAAATTTTGATCCACTAGCATATGCAATTGCTTTCACACTAGAAAGAACGGCTCCCTCACCAATAAAATGTACGTTAGGACAAAATGTTTGGTCTAGTATAAATACAGGGGCTATTGCTTTTTCACCACTTGAGGTCTTTCTTGAGGTGCTTAATACTTTAGTAAGCATGTCAAGGTCTGGAACTTCAACTCTTGGGTTTGTAGGGATTTCTGCAATAATGTATGGTATGGCATCTTGCTGCGCAATTTGTTTTAAAACAGCATCTAGGCTTTGAACCATATCATTATCACCATCTACAGGCAGATCAACCACCTCCACACAATTAATACTGGCGGCAACCCTTCTGGCTTGGTCGTTTGTGCCGCCATAACAGTTTGGAGGCACTACAAATTTTATGGCTTTGCCTTTATGGTGCTCCATTGCATGATCTACAAGGCCCATCATAATTGCGTATTGGATAGACAATCCACTTGAACCAACAAGTGGTTTAGTGTTTGTGCCTGTAATAGTTTTGATACTAGAGAGAACAGCTGCTTTATTTGCCTTTACGGTAGTTGGTATTTCTTTTACAGAAATGTGTAAAAGGTTTTGCAATGCCACCAAACAATTGACGGGTGTCATGGCTATAGACTCTCTTCTTCGAACATGTTGTATCTGAGAAATATAAGATTGATTGTGGTCTCCGTTGACTAGCAAAACACTCCCAAGACGCTTGTGTATAGTAACAAAAAAGTCAATATTTTCATGAAGATCTAATGTTGCTATATCCTCATTTTCAGTCATAAAGACGGTACTACCATTAAAAGAATCAATAATCTCTGGGCTATTTACACGTTTTAGACTAAATGTATATCCATATACTTGTTTTAGTACCTCCAGGTGTTTTAAATTTGGTTGCTCATGAGTATAAATAATTCGGGTGTTTTTTTTCTCTAGTGCATTTTGTCTTAAAATAGCCAATAGTGGGATTGTTTTGGAAGAAAAACTAATAACACTTTTTGAATCTAGGTTGCATGTTTTTGCAATACCCCATTCTAAAAGGCAAGAAAGAGGATGCCCAAGTCTTATATAATCATACGCAGTTGGTAATTTTCCAAGTGCTTTGTGTGTAAAATTATTTTTAGCGCATAGGGTTTCTAATGACTCTATAAATTGGGTTTTAGCTAATGTTTCATTGTAAATGTCAAGCCGGTGTGTGGTAGTGGTTAACCAACCATTTGGCATGTTTTTAAGCACATTCTTGATATAGTCTTGCATTTTGTTTTTATCCATTCCGCTGATCTATTTAGTGAGTATAAATTTACGGTAATAAGATGTATATCCTTTAGCTTATATATTTTTTTGTTTCCTTTTTTTTGATTTAAATAAACGTAAAGGATTCAATTTATTTTATCTAGTTTTGCAGCTAATTAAAAAACAAAAACACATGAAAAATTTTAAAATAGTAGTAATTGCATTTGCAATAAGTATAGTTGGACTCTCTTGTAGTAGCGATGATGACAATAATAACAATAACTCTTCTAATAATGTAATGTCTATAGCTGGAGAAACATTTGATATAGCATCTGCTGGGCTAGAAAATTATGGAGAAAATGCTGATGGTAGTTTTGATTGGGATGTATTTTTATTTGGAGATGGTATAAGTATTGATAATTCAACACCAGTTGGTCAGGGTGCATATCTTTACTTAGATCTAAACACAAATAGCGCTGATGGTCTTGTGGCAGGAACCTATACCTTTGCTCAAGATAGAGCACCATTTACTTGGGTATATGCTGATGCATGCACAAATTTTAATATATCAAATTTTAACTGTGCATCTGGAAGTTATTATGCCAGTACAGGAACAGTTGTAATCTCTGGATCTGGTTCAAGCACTTCAGTAGAGGTAAATCTGCAGGACTCAGCAGGAGCTAGCATAACAGCTTCTTACACTGGAGGATTCTCAGTTTTAGACTAGTCTTGTTAAGCTTAAAAAACCAATTTTAAAAAGCCTTATTGTATGTGTAGATACAATAAGGCTTTTATTTTGTATGCTTAGAAAGTAATCTACTCTAATTTCTCACCGTGCTGGCTTAAATCAAGCCCTCTTTCTTCTTGATCTTCTCTTACCCGCATTGTTAAAACCTTGTCAACAATCATATATAGTAGGTAGCTCCCAAAAAAGCAAAATACAGATACAATCAATAAGCCCAAAAGATGGTATAAAAATGTTTGTGTCTGGCCATAGATAAGACCAACCTCTTTGGCAAACACCGCAGTTAGTATCATACCAACAATACCACCAACACCATGGCTTGGAAATACATCAAGGGTGTCATCAACGTTGCTTTTGTTTTTTAAGTGAATGGCATAGTTTGAAATAATAGCTGCTATAAACCCAATAAACATCGATTGGCCAATATTTACAAAACCAGCTGCAGGTGTAATCGCAACAAGCCCCACTACAGCCCCAATACAGGCACCTACTGCAGACATTTTTCTGCCAAGCATTCTTTCATAAAATATCCAGGTTATCATAGCAGTAGCAGAGGCAATGTTTGTATTGGCAAATGCGATAACTGCGTCAGGGTTTGCGCCAAGGGCAGATCCAGCATTAAAGCCAAACCAACCAAACCAAAGCAGTCCTGTACCTAAAATTACATATGGTACATTTGCAGGGCTTAGCGCTACCTCTTTTCTTTTACCTAAAAATAGAGCACCTGCAAGGGCTGCAAAGCCTGCAGACATATGCACCACAGTTCCTCCAGCAAAATCTAAAATCCCCCAATTTCTAAATAGACCATCAGGGTGCCAAGTCATGTGAGCAAGGGGGCTGTATATAAGTAGACTAAAAAGCACCATAAATAAAATATAACTTCTAAAGCGAACCCTCCCTGCAAAACTCCCGGTAATTAACGCTGGGGTAATGATTGCAAATTTTAATTGAAAAAGTGCAAAAAGTAAAAATGGAATGGTTGAAGAAAAATCTGAGTTTGGTTCTAGCCCCACATTGTTAAATGCAAAATAGGTGAGGGGGTTACCGATGATTCCTCCAATACTATCACCAAATGCCAAACTAAACCCTATAAGTACCCACAAGATGCTTACCACACCAAGAGCTATAAAGCTTTGAAGCATTGTTGATATGATGTTTTTCTTGGAAACCATACCACCATAAAAAAATGAAAGTCCAGGGGTCATCAGCAATACAAATGCACTAGCTACAATCATCCATGCAGTATCTCCAGAATCTATCACAGAGCTTAGCTCTTGGTAATTGCTGGCACTATACACACATATAATAACGACTACTAATAATACAAAAAAGTTGATTTTTTTTCCCATGTCTATTAAATTTTATCCTGTTATATTATATCCACCATCTACATGTCTTATTTCTCCAGTAATAGATAGCTCTGGTCTAAATAAATGTACAATTTCATGGGCAAGATCCATGGGTTTTGCATTGCCAAGTGGGCTCATTTTATTGGCAGTCTCGATGTCTTTGTTGGTTAAAGTTGCATTCCCAGCTTTACTTCCCATGTATGTAGAGAATCTAATTACATTAACCCGTATATCATGAGATCTACCAAGTTCATCTGCAAGCTCAACGGTTATTCTCTCTAATGCCGCTTTGGCAATACTTATGTTTCTGTAGGGATGAAACGTTACTTTTGCAGCTGCGATGTAGCTTAAAGAACAAATAGAGGCTCCCTTTTGCAATACATCATGCTTAAGGAGGTAGTGAGATAACCTTATGAGTGAATATGCAGAAACATTCATAGTATCACAAAACTCATCTTTTGTCACATCTAGAAGTGGTTTTACTTCTTTTTTACGAATGGTCTTATCCATGGCTATGGCATGTAAAAACCCATTAAGTTTAACACCTTTTTTTGAGAGATTTTTTGCAAAAGAGGCTATGTTTTCGTCTAGTGAAGCGTCTAGTATTTCCACATGAGTATCACCCAGTTCTTCAGAAACAGCACGTTTAAAATCTTCATAGTTTTTAGAGAGAAATCCTTTTGCTTTTTCTGATAAATTGGTGTGATGTTCACTCACCCCAAGGCCAGTACATACCACTTTACCACCTTGTTTAATAATTTGTTTTGCCACAAACATTGCCAGTGAATGTTTGTCTGCGATGCCAGTAATTAGAAATGTAGTATTTGCAAGCATTTTTTTATATTTAAGAATTGTGAATTAATATATTACCATTTATAGAGGGCTGTTCCCCACGTCCAACCAGCACCAACGGCTGCAAATAATAATAAATCTCCAGTTTCAAACGTGTTATTTTTTAGGGTTTCATCTAAAATTATAGGAATAGTTCCTCCAGAGGTATTGGCATATCTATCCATATTTGTTTTTACTTTTTCAAAAGGCAAACCAACCCTACGGGCAATTTCTTGAAGTATTTTTATACTTGGTTGGTGGGGGAGTAGGTATTTAATTTGAGCGATGTCGCAATTGTTTTGTAAAAGAAGTTGATCAATACATTTGGGCACTACATCGATGGCAGTTTTATACACCTGGGGTCCATTCATTCTAAAAGTATGCTCATTGTTTTTTAGCGTTTGTTTACTAGAGGGTTTTTCTGAACCTCCGCCAGGGATGGTGAAATGATCTTTACCAGTTCCATCTGTGTGTAATAAAAAGTCTACAAACCCCTTGTCTTGTGTTGTATGAGAAAGCACGAGTGCTCCTGCACCGTCACCAAAGAAAACAGCATCCCTGCGTTCCCAATCTGTAATATTTGAAAAAGTATCTGCTCCTATAACAAGTACATTTTTATACATTCCAGATTTTATGTACTGCACACCTGTCGCTATTGCAAATAGAGCGCCAGAACATACTGCAGAGATATCAAAAGCAACCGCGTTTATTGCTTTAAGTTTTTCTTGTACAAAACAAGCACAAGAGGGCGCTAATCTATCTGCAGTGGCAGTAGCTATAATAATAAGATCTATGTCCTGTGGTTTTAGACCTGCATCTTGAATGGCAATTAAGCCAGCTTGGTAGGCCAAATCACTTGTAGTTTCTCCAGTAGAGATTCTACGCTCTTTGATTCCTAGATTCTCGAAAATCCATTTATCTGAAGACCCTACGCTTTCAAAAAAGTCATTTTTAACGACATTTTTTGGGGCATAAGACCCTGTTCCTTTTATATACGCATTTGCCATAAACTAAATTTAACCAGCAAAATTCTGTCTTTTTTTATAATAATAAAAAAGAAAAATAGATTAATTAACAATCAATAAAAGATTGAAAAAAATAGATATTCAAAATAAAGATTATGATAATTTTTGATGTTTTTAGTGCCTTAAAATGAGGTATTGATAATTCAAAAACATTTTTTTTTCAGTAAATCTGTTTCTCACAGGTAGTATACACCTCATTTTTTAACAAAAAAGGCTAATAAGATTTGTTTTGTATATCCTTATGCAAAAAAAAGAGCCTTTTTAAAAGGCTCTTTGATTATTAAATAGATGTAGTTTTTAAGACTCTTCTCCAGATTCTTGTTCTTCAGCTTGCATCTCAGCACCTTTTTTAATGGCATTGAGCATTCCTCCTAAATCAAACCAATCTCCACCACCTACAATCTTACCATCTTTAAAACTAAATGCATGGTAAGAAGTGATACTTACTTTTTGACCAGTTGCAGTGTGCACCGCTGTCCAAGTACCATAGGTGCGTGTGCTTCCGTCTGGTAATCCAGTTTCTGGATCTACACCAGGCAACCAATAATCTGCAGCAAAGTTCATGCCTTCAAATTCTGCGTGGTAGCCAGTTACTGCCTGTTTCACAACCTCTAAACCAGCCATCGGGGCACCATACTCTGGCATGTGCCACTCAATATCTGGGTGAATGAAATCCCACATTGCTTCTGCATTCTCTTGTTGATGTAGGTTAAAATATGTCTTTGCAAGTTCTGTGTTGGCCATAAAATCTTTATGATTTCCGGTTGTACAACTTGTTATCACTACTAATAAAAGTAAACTCAATAATTTTTTCATAATATAATTGATTAGATTAATTATAAATTTAATGATTTTTTTAAACTAATTGTCTATGTGCCAGAAGTAAATTTAAAATAAAAACAAGTCAAAGTACAATTTTAGAGCAGTGCTTTGTATTTTATTTATTGTTTTTTACACAGATTATACAGCTCAAAATACGCATTAGTATAGAAGATGTATTTTAGATTTTTCTTCCCATCCTGCTTTATAAGCAGCGTCCACAAAGAAAATTTTCAAATCTGCTTTGTAAGCTGCATCCACAAAATATATTTCCTTATCAGCGGTGTAGTTTGCATCTGTGAAAAACCATTTCCCATCATTTTTCCCAGCCTTGTAAGGGGCATCTACCCTAAACACTAGTAAATCTGCCTTGTAAGATTGATCTACTACAAATACTTTGACATCTGCTTTATAAGATTGATCTACAGAAAATACTTTTTGCGCACTCACAGTGTAGCTTACAAAAGTTAGACTAACAATAAAAAAGAATTTTCTCATGCTATAAGTATTAACGTAGTTTTGGATACTTTACAGGATCTGTTTCATGCATCATTTCATAGACTTTTTCATAAACATCTTCACTAGAGGGCTTACTAAAGTAATCTCCATCGGTACCATAGGCAGGACGGTGTTGTTTTGCTGTTAGTGTTTGGGGCTTGCTGTCAAGATGTTGGTATCCATTTTGCTGATCTACAATATGTTGCAAAATATATGCCGAGGCGCCTCCAGGAACATCCTCGTCTATCACAAGTAGTCTATTTGTTTTCTCGATACTCTTCACAATTTGATGATTTATATCTAAAGGTAATAATGATTGCACATCAATTACTTCTGGGTCAATACCTATTTGTTCAAGTTCTTTAACAGCTTGCTCGATAACGCGTAGTGTACTTCCGTAAGACACCAGGGTGATATCTGTCCCTTGTTTTATGGTTTCTATCACACCAATTGGTGTTTTAAATTCCCCTAAATTTGTTGGCAATGGCTCTTTTAGTCTATATCCATTTAGACACTCTACAACCAATGCTGGCTCGTCTGTGGTAAGTAGTGTATTATAAAAACCAGCTGCTTTGGTCATGTTTCTAGGTACCAAAATATACATACCACGCAACAAATGAATTAATCCTCCCATTTGAGATCCACTATGCCATATTCCTTCTAGTCTATGTCCTCGCGTACGAACTATTAGAGGTGCTTTTTGTTGTCCGTTAGATCTGTACCTAACTGTCACCAAATCATCACTCATAATTTGTAAGGCATATAAGATATAATCAAGATATTGTATTTCTGCAATAGGACGTAGACCCCTCATAGCCATTCCAATCCCTTGTCCAAGTATTGTCGCTTCTCTAATACCTGTATCACTTACTCTTAGTTCACCGTATTTTTCTTGCATTCCCTCCAAGCCTTGATTCACATCACCAATAGTACCAGCATCTTCACCAAAAATCAATGCCTCAGGGTATTTACTAAAAATAGCATCAAAGTTATCTCTTATTACTACGCGAGCATCTACATCTTCTGCTTGTGGGTTGTAGGTAGGCAATACCTCAGTAATAGTTTTCCCGTTTACTGGGCTTTCACTATAAAGATTTGAGGAGTAGTTTGGTTGTATGGTTTCAAAATACTCATTTAACCAATTTTGCAGATTCTCTTTTTCTTGGTTTTGTTCATTAATAACTAGACGTAGCACTTTTCTGGCTGCCCCAGCTATACTTCTTCTCAAAGGTTCATTTTCTTGGGCTAACTCATTTGTAATAAGGTCTATAAAATTCTTGTTTTCAGAAACCTTAGCTACATCCTTAAGTAGGGTTACTGCTTGCTGTTGTTCTTGTTTTAAAGGTGCAAGAAAAGCCTCCCAAGCTGCTTTTTTACCATTTCGTACTTGTTTTTTAATGTCTTTCTCTATGGCCACCAATTCCTGCGGTGTGGCAACATTAGTATCTAGTATCCAGGCGCGCATTTTTACGTTGCAATCAAAAGCTGCTTCCCAATCCAAACGTTCTTTGTTTTTGTATCTCTCATGAGATCCGCTGGTAGAGTGCCCTTGTGGTTGAGTTAATTCTTTAACGTGTATTAAAACAGGTACGTGCTCTTTTCTGGCAATGTCTGAAGCTTTTTGATAGGCATCAATAAGTGCTGGATAATCCCAACCCAATACACTAATAATTTCATAACCATTGCCTTTTTCATCTCTCTGAAAACCTTTGAGAATTTCAGATATGTTTTCTTTTGTGGTTTGGTATTTTGCATGTACAGAAATACCATACTGATCATCCCAAACATTAATAACCATAGGTACTTGTAAAACACCTGCAGCATTAACAGTTTCCCAAAAGAGCCCTTCACTTGTACTAGCGTTACCTATGGTTCCCCAGGCTACTTCATTTCCTTTAGAAGACAAATGATTTAAATGCTCAAGTCCCTCTGCGTGTCTATATACTTTAGATGCCTGAGCTAGTCCAAGGAGTCTTGGCATTTGTCCTGCAGTAGGGGAGATATCTGCACTAGAGTTTTTAAGTTCTGATAGGTTTTTCCAACTTCCGTCTTGGTTAATGGTTGGTGTTGCAAAGTGGCCACCCATTTGTCGACCACCACTCATTGGTTCTGCAAGTATATCGGTGTGGCCATAAAGACCAGCAAAAAATTGTTGTATTGTCATGGCGCCAATAGCCATCATAAATGTTTGATCACGGTAGTAACCACTTCGCCAATCTCCGGCTTTAAATGCTTTTGCCCATGCCAGTTGTGGTATTTCTTTACCATCACCAAATATTCCAAACTTTGCTTTTCCAGTCAATACTTCACGACGCCCTAGAAGACTACATTCTCTGCTTGTAACAGCAATTTTATAATCATTTAAAACTTCTGTTTTAAAATCTTCAAAAGACATGTCTGTATTTATTTTTGAATCTGTTTGCATCTTTGGGATATTAGCTAGTTTGGCCTTATCGCAAAAGTACTAAAAATCAAGATGCTAAACAATGGTAATTTGTTAGCATATTACTAATAATAACACACTTTGATTAAGAATTATTTAATAAAAGATATAATTTTAATACTTGCGATACGAATCAACAAAATAAAAGGGAGACCGTGTAATAATATGTCAAACCAATCTTTAAAGCTCATGCCGGTGGCTCCGCCAGCCACCCATTTTACTTTGCCCCAAATATGTGGTTCTGGAAAAAATGGAGCCATCCCCAGGGTTAGGCAACCTATAATGATGAGTTTCCAATTATTGTAGAATGAGTTCATAAGTTGATTTATTTGCTAATCTATCTTTTTGTATTTAGTACCACTCTCTTGTAAAAAGCCCAAGGAGTGTTTTTGGAGACAAGGTTATTTTAAAACGTATTTTTTGATCATAATTGTCTTGTCCTGGTTCCCATCCTAGGCTAGAATACATAGGAAAATACACTTCAAAATAATTTTGAACTAAATTAATGCGAACCCCAGAGTCAAAGACAGCTTTAGTACCTGTGCTTGTATTATGTGCTAAACCAACATCACCATAAATTAAAATCCAACGCCACAGGTTTGTACTAGCATTTATTGTTGTCATCCAACTGTTTGCAAAACCTACCTCTAGTTTTGATTTAAAACCTCCCTCAGCCTCAATGAGTTGTTGGCTAAAGAGTCCCGTATCCTCACTACGCCCATAATAGGCATAATCAAAAAGATAATCTGTAGGACGGTCTAATGCAAAACTAAAAAAGTCATCACTTTGTTTGGTGTCGTTAAATAAAAATACTCCAGCAAATAGTCTTAGATTAACTTGTCTGTTATTTTCAAATAATTTTCTGTAATCAAAAGTGAGGGCTATTTTACTAAACTTACTTGAGATTTGATAATCTACAACACTCCTGTAATAGTTTATTAGGTTTGGGTTGCTGTATACATAACTAGCATTAAAAACACTATAGTTTGGATCTTGTTGAGGATTATTAGGATTGATATCTCTTGAAACGTTTACATTTCTGAGGTTAATAAATTGTTTTTCATTTTTTCTAATGTCCTGATTTGCAAAAGAAAAGGTCATAAAAGGTGTAAAGCGTTTATAGAATACACCAGTATCATAACTGAAATAGTTTCCGGAGAATCCATATCTAATGCTCCTGAGTTTTCCTTGTTCAAATTGGTTTGTGTATTGTACGCTAGCGCTACCAATAAGAGTCTTGGATGTAAATCCATAAAGAGGCTCTAATTTATAGTGCACTCCCTTAGGCAGAATTGTTTTGTTGTATAGCTTTAATCCTGTTGTTACACCATCATAGAGATTGTATTTAACCACTGGCATAAAAAACATTTGATTATACCGATGATCTTGAACATCTTTAAATAATCTAAACTGAAGTGGTCTATTAAAAACACTTCCAAATGTCTTGATGTTATTGGCTCTGTTATATTCAGCAATAAATCCTTGCTTGTTTAATTCTAATGATTTTAAATCTTTAGAAGGTACTGTAACTACCGCAATACTATCTATTGGTGCAGACCATTTTTTAAATAATAGATCTCCTTTTTTATTACTACCATAAACAGAAACTGGTAATACATTGTCTCGCTTATTTAGTATTGTAACCTCTATAGAATCTTTTCTTTTGGTAGTTTTTTTAATTTTAAAGTCTATGGTGCTTCTCTTGTGCACATAATCATTGAAAAACCAATCTATGTTTTTTGTGCCCAATGCCTCAATATTATTTTTAAAATCTTGAGGCGTGCTAGGTTTTAGTTTATACTTTTTATAAAATTGTTGTATGCCAATCTCTAGCGCATCAGAGTTTAGAAAATCTTTTAGGTATTCAAGTCCTTTTCCTGCATAATAGGTGTTGGCAATCTTTTTATTAAACTTTGATAGAGAATCTTTAGGGGTACTCAAAGGCTGATGAATGTTATTTCGAGCCATGTTTAAATACAAAAGTGAGTATTGATCATTAAACTCTAAATCTGCAATATGTGCCCAGCGTATAATCCAAAAATCACTTATGCTACCCAGCAATTTCATCTTTGGGTAGTAGGTGTTTACGTACTCTATCATTAAATAAATTTGAAGTGCACCGTATAACCAGGCATCTTTTCTTGGATGTAGTAGCAGCGTATTTTCTAGATATGTCCTTGTGAGGGTCTTAAAGTGTGTAATATCATACTCAAAACCAGTTGGGAAGGGACTTAAAAAACCAGGTAACTGATTTAAACCATATACAGGATTGTTTTTATTATCCTCATTACTGATAACTATTTTGTTAAAAGGGTAGGGGCCCACTTTTTGAGTAAGAAAGTAGACCATTCTATCTAGGGTAATAGCCCTCATTGTAGGTGTGATCTTTGACTTTGATAAATTACTTTGTACCGCTAGATCATTTACAATAATTGTTTCAAATAGATTTGTCTTACCTAAAAATAAAGTAGCATTTATGCGTTGTTGCCCTTTTAAGGAAACAGTTTTAATTCCTTTTATAGTGCTAGTTTTGAGTATATCAAGTCCTGTAGTAACTTGAAACACCTGCGGAAGGTGAAGCGTAATAATAAAACTTGATGCTCTTTGGTAGAGATCATTAGATTTCTTATTACTGTATAGCTGCCAGCTTTTGTTATAAACAGCCGGGGAGAAATACCAATACCGCAGTTTGTAGTTGCCTTTTTTATCTACCCCATAGCGCGTGTAGGTGTCTTTTGCAACTTTTAGGGTATAGGTAAAATTTATTCCAAAGCTAGCTCCATTTTCTAGCGCTTTGGGTAGGATAACATACAGCAAGTCAACCTCAGATCCACGGTTCCATACAAGGGTGTTGCCTGTATCGTCCAACACTTTTTTTATATTAGTATTGCCTCTATGTTTGTCTTTTTCAAAATGAAAAGCACCTACATAATTTTCTTCAAGACGTATTCCTAATGGAGATTTTTTTGTGCTAAAACTATTTGCCCAATCATGAAAATAAAGCGTATCTAAAGGGGTGCCCGTGGTATTTTCAAAAAGCACATGTTGTTTTATATCAATGGTTTGTGCCTTATCATCCAAATTTGCATCAATGGTGATTGTGTGTTGTGACCAAATGGGTAAACTCACAACAAACAGCAAAATGGATATGTAACATTTATATATCAAAAATTCTTCAAAAATTTCAATGTTTGGTTGCTGGACTTATTGGTAATGTAGTATACGCCCTCTGCAAATTGAGCTATATTTAAAACCGTAGTGTTGGTAGGTGTTTTAAACTGCAGTATTTCTTGCCCAAGAGTATTAAATATCCCAAAACTCTCATCTTGCGAACTTGCTTGTGGAGTATATATGGTAAGTATATCTGATACCAATGTGTTTTTCAGTGAAAATGGTTGAGTGACTCCATGTTGTGGGGTATTTAAAATTACAATTTCTTGATCTGTTTCAAGCTCCATCACCACAGGTAAATGATCACTCATATTGTAAAGTGCCTCTCGTATTATTTGATTAAAGGCACCTCCGCAATTAACATCATTAATATTGTTGTTGTAACAGTTTCCGTTATTTCCATAGGCCTTGTAACTATCTGTTTTGTAATTAAGATTGGTATCTGTCATCATATTTTGCGATACCATTATAAAATCAAACCTATCATCCAAACCGCCACCAGCGCCACCCCCAAAACCAGAAGAGCTTGTGCGTGTACTTTGGGTATGGACGGCTCTAAAATCTTCATTGTTATTCCAAGCTCCTGGAGTGTCAATAGGGTCTGCCATTGCTATGTTATTAGTTTGATCTAATATTTCAAGATAAGCGGGCTCTGTAGAGGTGTATATATTAAAATCTCCGGCAAACAATACATAGGCATCCTCTTCAAGCTGTTGGGTGTCATTAACAAATGCCTCTACCATAGAGAGTCTTAATTGCTGATTGGCTCCCCCTTGGCTTGATTTTAAATGTGTTACGTATGCATAGATACGTATAGGGTTTGTATCTTGACTTGTTGTATTTAAAAGCAATGTGTATTTATTTATGTCTCTTACGGGTGTGTTAATAATTTCCGTATTTTCAAGAACAAACATATCATTTCTGTAAAAAAGGGCTTGTTGTAGATCACCACCGCCTGATTGATTTTCAAAATAGGGGGCTGCACTGTATATGTTACCATTGCTGGGGTCACCATTTAAGGCCGTATTTAAAATAGCATCTGCTCCTTCTTGGCTTTGTAGTTCACACACCATAAATATATCTGGTGCATAGTCTTGCACAATATCCTCTAACAAGCTAATTCTGTTTGGATTTAACTCCGGAAATTCTAAGACATTATAAAACATTGTCTTTATACTGTTTTGAGCAAAACTGGCGATGCTAAATAGCAATGCCGATGAAATAATAATAGTTCGCATATAACTGGGGAGTTGTTAAATTTAAAAATTAGGACTAAAGTTGTTTTTGTTATAAAAGTTATTTAAGATAGAAAGTACCTCGTCTTCTGTGTCTACCACATGTACCATCTCTAAATCTTCCGGACTTATGTTGCCATGTTCTAACAGGGTGTTTTTTACCCAATCCATTAAACCACTCCAAAAGGACCTTCCTACTAAAATTAAAGGAAACTGATCAATTTTTTTTGTTTGTATTAGTGTAAAAGCTTCAAAAAACTCATCAAGGGTTCCAAAACCACCTGGCATTACTACAAAGCCTTGTGAGTATTTTACAAACATAACTTTTCGAACAAAAAAATAGTCAAAGTCTATGCTTTTATCTTTGTCTATATATGGGTTGTCATGTTGTTCAAAGGGTAATGTAATATTGAGCCCAACAGAGGTTCCACCCGCTAGGTGCGCTCCTTTGTTTCCGGCCTCCATAATACCGGGTCCACCACCTGTAATTACTCCATAACCATTCTCTGTGATACGTTTTGCAATGCTTTGTGCTAATTTATAGTATGTATTGTCTGGTTTAGTTCTTGCAGAGCCAAAAATAGAAACACAGGGTCCAATACGGCTCATTTTCTCATACCCATTTACAAACTCACCCATAATTTTAAAAATGGCCCATGAGTCATTGGTTTTTTGCTCGTTCCAGTTTTTGTGATTTTCTTCAGACCTCATTTGAATGTGTATTAAAAATTAATAATGTATCAAAAATCAAAGTACATATTTACCTCGATACATACTATTAATTTTGTAATTCTTTCTTTAAAAACTTTGCGGTATAACCTTTATTTGTTTTTACAATTTCTTCTGGAGTTCCAGTAGCCATTACCTTTCCACCACTTTTGCCACCCTCTGGTCCAATATCAATGATGTAATCTACTGTTTTTATTACATCAAGGTTATGTTCTATAATTAGAACAGTATTCCCTTTTTCTACTAGCTTTTGCAGCACAATCATTAACACTCTAATATCTTCAAAATGTAATCCTGTTGTAGGTTCATCTAGAATATAAAACGTATTTCCTGTATCTCTTTTTGATAGTTCTGTTGCCAATTTAATGCGCTGGGCTTCTCCACCAGATAGGGTTGTAGATTGCTGCCCAAGGGTAATATATCCTAAACCAACATCACTGATGGTTTTTAGCTTTCTATAGATCTTTGGAATTTTTTCAAAAAATTCACAAGCTTCATTAATAGTCATTTCTAGTACATCATAAATAGATTTCCCTTTGTAACGTATTTCAAGGGTTTCTCTATTAAAACGTTTTTTCTGACAGGTTTCACAAGCCACATAAACATCTGGCAGAAAATTCATTTCTATCACTCTCAATCCACCACCTCTACAAGTTTCACATCTGCCCCCTTGCACATTAAAGCTGAATCTTCCGGGTTTATATCCTCGTATTAATGCCTCTGGCACTTTGGCAAACAAACTTCTGATTTCAGAAAACACTCCAGTATATGTTGCAGGATTTGATCGTGGTGTTCTACCAATTGGAGATTGATTAATGTCTATCACTTTGTCTAGATGCTCAAGCCCTTTAATTTTTTTATACGGCATTGGTACTTTTACACCATTAAAAAAGTGTGCATTTAAAATAGGGTAGAGGGTTTCATTGATAAGTGTAGATTTACCACTTCCAGAAACACCTGTAACCCCAACCATAATTCCTAAGGGTATTTTTACGCTTACATTTTTTAAATTATTGCCAGTAGCTCCTGTAAGCTCCAAGGTGTGTTTGTTGCCTTTTCTTCTTTTGCTAGGTATTTTTATTTCTTTGGAACCATTTAAATACTGCGCAGTGAGTGTATTGTGTTTTAATAGTTCACTTGGGGTTCCTTCACTTACAATTTCACCACCAAACTTACCGGCTGCAGGGCCAATATCTATTACATAATCTGCATGTTCTATCATGTCTTTATCGTGCTCTACAACGATTACAGAGTTTCCTATATCTCTTAAAGAGAGTAAAGATTTTATAAGTCTTTGATTATCTCTTTGATGTAGACCAATACTTGGTTCATCTAAAATGTACAAAACTCCCACTAGCTGAGATCCTATTTGAGTGGCCAACCTAATACGTTGTGCCTCTCCACCAGATAATGATTTAGAGCTCCTGTCTATTGCCAGATAGGTAAGACCAACATCTATTAAAAATTGAAGTCTTGTTTTTACTTCTTTAATAATTTCACTAGCAATTTTTAGTTGGTTTACGCTAAGATGATTTTCTAAATCTTTAAACCACCCCGCCAACTCTATGATATCCATTTGCGCTAATTGTGCAATATTTTTATCATTTACTTTAAAATACATAGATTCTTTGCGTAGCCTACTTCCCTGACACTCTGGACAATCAATTTTATCCATATACTCCTTAGCCCAACGTTTTAAAGAGGTAGTTTCACTAGCATCATAGGTGTTTTGTATAAAATGAACAACACCTTCAAAATCTATTTTATAGTTTCGAGTAATTCCTAGAGTTTTTGATGGTACGTCAAACTTATCATTTCCTCCATAGAATATAAGTTCTTTGGCGTCTTTTGAAATGTCTTTAAAAGGATCTGTTAATTTAAAATTAAACCGTTGAGATATGAGCTCTAATTGCTTAAATATCCAATTGTTTTTTTGTGGACCATGAGGGGCTAATGCACCATTTTTTATTGAAAGGTTTTGATCTGGAACTACTTTATTTATGTTTACTTTGTGTAGAGTACCTAATCCTTTGCAACTTGGACACATTCCTTTAGGGGAGTTAAAGGAAAAATTATTTGGCTCTGCATTTGGGTAGGATATACCACTTTGAGGACACATTAAAGCTCTACTGAAATATCGCGTTTCATTGGTTTGATTATCCAATACCATCATCACATCATTTCCATGATACATCGCTGTTGCGATGCTTTCTGTTAATCGCTTATCATTGTCTATGCCATCACTTATTTTTAAACGGTCTATGACTGTTTCTATATCATGGGTCTTGTAACGATCAATTTTCATTCCCTTTACAATATCAAGAACCTGGCCGTCTACTCTAACTTTTAAAAAGCCTTGTTTTGCGATTTGCTCGAAGAGTTCTCTGTAATGCCCTTTTCTTGACCTAATGATAGGGGCTAGGATACTCACTTTTTTGTCTTTAAAGTCAGACAAAATAAGCGCTTTGATTTGAGCATCACTATAGCTCACCATCTTTTTGCCAGTGTTGTAGCTGTAGGCATCACTAGCCCTGGCGTATAATAGTCTTAAAAAATCATAAATCTCTGTGATGGTCCCAACGGTAGACCTTGGACTTTTGCTAGTTGTTTTTTGCTCAATGGCAATAACGGGAGAAAGCCCATCTATTTTGTCTACATCTGGACGCTCTAGATTACCTAAAAATTGTCTTGCATAGGCAGAGAATGTTTCTATGTAACGGCGTTGTCCTTCTGCGTAAATAGTATCAAAGGCGAGAGATGACTTACCACTTCCAGAGAGTCCTGTGATAACTACCAATTGGTCTCTAGGTATGGTGACATCTATGTCTTTAAGATTATGGACTCTAGCGCCCAAAACATCAATACTTGCCAAGTTTTTTCCCATAAGTTGCAAAGGTACTCAAAGTCTTTGAAAATAAAGGGCTAGGGGTGGTGTGTCAAATGTTAATTAACAGCCAATATATGATAGCTTGGTGCTACTATTTTATGGTACTGCTGAGAAATGAAAGTCCAGAAAAAACCATAAATACAAGCGCAGAAATCACAAATGAAAAGCTCACTGCAAGTACTATTGCCGGCAAGCCAAACAAGGTGCTAATAAGCGGTAACAAAATACCAAAACATACTATTGCAGAAAATAATAGATAAAGATTTTTAAGTGATGAGGAAAGGCTATTTTTTTTGTCACGTTGCGTTTTAAACAATTTTGGTATTAAATCTTTGTTTAAGTATTCACCAAATTTTGATAAGAAAACATCATTAAATGATGAGTCTTCAAAGTAAATAGGATCAATGGTATTGGCTATGGATATAATTTTATCTTGATGTCTTTCATGTAATGCATCGATTTTTAGCGCGTTTTTAAAGTCACCAAATCTATAACCAAAGTGGTACCAAAGCCCAGATCCTACTTTATGTTCTAACCATTTTTTTAAAATAGCTGTGTTGTATTGCAATGGGTATAGGATTGTATTTGGTAGCTGTTTTTGTTTTGGTTCTGTGTAGAGTAATGATTTTAGTTCAAGATATAATGTGTCTGTATCATCTTGTCCTTTTTTTTCTTCTAAATAATCAATGGCAAGTTTAGATTTCCCTTTGTAGAACTCTTTCACATCAAAAAAGCTTAAACCTTCAAACTCAACATCTATAAATGTTTTTACCTCAGGGAGCCAAAGTTTACTTTTGTAGATAATTTCAATAATTTTACGTGCAGCATTCATTTTATTAACAAGTACGTTGAGGTTATTATTGCTGGAGCCCAATAACCTATTGGCCCCAAAAATGCTAAACACGATGTATCCTACCAGCAAAATAGATGCAACCCCACTAATTGCTATAAATAAAGAGATCTGTTGTTCAAGTAATTCAATAAAAGCAGGTGCGTTGGTAATCTTTTGATCTAAAAAGAATATTAACAAAATGCAGAGTATGCTTGAAAACACAAGTGGTATCAAGATAAAATAGTTTATAGAAAACAATTTTTTACGCATCTTATTATAAATCTAATACAAGAATTAATTTCCAGATTATTATAAAACAGTTAGTTAAGTTTCTTTAAAACAATGCCAAATCTACAGAATTACGTAGTCTTTATCCTACAATTTGAAGAATATTTGTAGGATATTCGATTAAGTGCACGTTATGTTATTGTGTGTTTAGTAGTGTTTTTTTAAAAACCTACAGCCGTATCGTCTCCTCTTTTGTCTGCTCCAGCCTCAAAAGATCCATCTGGGAGCACTAAAATTGCATCTACTTTTCCAATAATTGAGGGGTTTTTGTAGTCTACAACATACCCTTTGGACTCAAGACTTTTAATGGTCTTTGTATCAAAACTTGTGGCCTCTACTCTTACAACATCTGGCAACCATTGATGATGAAATCTTGGGGCATCTACAGCTTGTTGCATACTCATGTTAAACTCATACACATTTAATATGGTTTGTAACACAGAGGTTATAATGGTAGATCCTCCGGGTGTCCCTAGGGTCATCCAAAGTTTGTTGTCTCTCTCTATAAGGGTTGGTGTCATAGAGCTAAGCATTCTTTTTTGAGGTGCAATAGCATTGGCATCTGCGCCAATTAATCCAAATAAATTTGGTGCTCCTGGTTTTGCGCTAAAATCATCCATCTCATTGTTTAAAAAGAATCCAAGTTCTTTGCTGTATAATTTTGAGCCAAAAGAGGCATTTAGAGTTGTTGTCACCGCAATGGCATTACCGTAACTGTCAACAATAGAGTAGTGGGTAGTCTCTTTGCTCTCTGGGGCTAAAAGGTTTCCATGTTTGATTTGATGGGAGGGTGTCGCGCCTTGGAAAGAAAAACTTTCCATGCGTTTTTTTAGATAGGCATCACTAAGAAGAGAATCTACCGGTATATCAATAAAATCTGAATCTCCTAAATAATGGCTTCTATCTGCATAGGCTCTTCTTTGAGCCTCTACTAAAACCTGTGTTGTTTTTGTAGTGTTGTGACCATAACTTGCTATAGGAAAATTTGCTGTTGTTTTAAGTATTTGTGCCAAGCATATTCCTCCACTAGAGGGCGGTGACATAGATATAATTCGCAGGTCTTTGTAGTTAAAAATAATTGGTTCTCTCCATATAGCTTGGTAATTTTCTAAATCTTTTAAACTAATAATACCTCCATTTTTTTGTAAAAAACGTACAAGTGTTTTGGCAATATCACCTTGGTAAAATGCACTTCTACCTTTGTTTGAAATTTCCTGTAGTGTAGCAGCTAAAGCTTTATTTACAAACACATCTCCGGGCTTAAATTTTTTAGTGTAGAGAGAGTTTTCTTTGTTTGTTTTTTTAATTACTGCACTATAGTTATTTAATTGTGCAGCTTGTTTTTCTGTAATTTTAAAGCCATTTTTTGCTAATAAAATTACAGGACGCAAAATGGTTTGTATGGGTAGGGAGCCAAATTTATGATGTGCTTTAAATATACCTGCGATAGTGCCAGGCACACCAACAGCTAACCCACCTGTTTTGCTCTTATCACGAAGGTATGTATTGTTTTGGTCTAAGTACATATCCTTACTGGCCAAAAGGGGTGCTTTTTCTCTATAATCTAAGGCTCCAACTTCTCCTTTATGTGTTCTATATACCATAAACCCGCCACCACCAAGATTTCCTGCATTTGGATAGCAAACTGCCAATGCCATTTCTGTAGCTACCATAGCATCAAATGCATTGCCCCCTTGTTGCATTATGTCTCTCCCAATTTTAGAAGCTTCCTCTCTAGCAGAAACCACCATCCCCCTTTGGGAGGTTACTCCCAATAAGGCTATTGGTGATTGTAAAATTTCTGTTTGAGGGTTATTGCATTGCCAAAACAACAGCAGTACAAATAGATAAAGCAACGCGTGTTTTATTTTCATGATAAAGATGTTGTTGTATGTTTTGAAAATGCTTTTAATTGCTCAAAAAAGATAGTAAAGTCTTTTTCAAATTCTGTGTAGTGTTTTTCTAAATCAAGGCTTGCTAGATGCATGTTGTTTTTGTGTTTAACACGCCTACCCATTTGCTCTAAAATAGTATTGATACCCTCAACAGAGGCATAGCTTAACAGCCAATTGTTTGATTTCATGATTGGCAACATGTTCTGGATTTTAATGGGTAAGATCTCAAAGTTAGTTTCAAGTAACTTGTAAAATTGAGATACATACTCACCTAAAGGGGTTTGGTGATACTGCTGCCAGTTTTTTGCCAAAAAATGATCATAAAAAACATCTACTATTACACCACTATAGTGTCCATGATTTGTATGCAAGCGTTTGGTGCATTGTCTCACTAAAGGGTGTTGATCTGTAAAAGTATCTATGCTACGATGCAGTAAAATTCCTTTTTGTATCTCTTTTTTAAAATTGAGATATTTTTTTCCTTTAATACTATCTGCAATAAAATTACCAATAGTTAGGCCTTCATCTTCTCCAGAGAGATATATATGCGCTAGAAAATTCATTGTGTAAATTTACACAAATTACAAGGCAACATTTTCTTTTTAAAAAAGTATATTTGTGCAAAATTATAAGTCCTAAAAACAGCCTATTTTTATAGGCTTTATTCAAACAAAGCAAGACAATTTAACTACCTATGGGTTTTAAGTAGTTAACAATAAATACGCTACTACACAATGACATTAATAAAATCAATTTCTGGAATTAGAGGTACCATAGGAGGTGCCCAGGGAGAGAATCTTACACCTATAGACGCTGTTATGTATGGTGCAGCTTATGGTACTTGGGTAAAACAACAACACCAAAAAGAAAGCTATCGTGTAGTTGTGGGTCGTGATGCGCGCATCAGCGGAAGTATGATTCAGCAGTTAGTAATCAATACATTAGTTGGTCTTGGGATAGATGTTATTAATCTTGATTTATCAACTACACCAACGGTAGAAATGGCCGTTATGATGGAACATGCAGATGGAGGTATTATACTCACAGCAAGTCATAACCCAAAACAGTGGAATGCACTAAAATTATTAAATAATAAAGGAGAGTTTTTAGATGCAGCTGCAGGGCAAGAAATTTTAGACATTGCTGAGGGCGGAAACATGTTATTTGCCGATGTTGATAGTTTGGGTACAATTTCAAGAAACGATGCCTATATAGATTTACATATAGATGAAATACTTGCGCTTGATTTGGTAAATGTAAAGGCTATAAAAGCGGCAAATTTTAAGGTTGTGGTAGACGCTGTCAACTCTACGGGAGGTATCGCAATACCGCTTTTATTAGAAGCCTTGGGAGTGCAGCCTGTTAAGCTGTTTTGTACTCCAAATGGAGAGTTTCCTCACAACCCAGAGCCTTTAAAAGAGCATTTGGGTGATTTAATGCAGGAGGTGGTTTCTCAAGGTGCAGATTTTGGTATTGTTGTAGATCCAGATGTAGACAGATTAGCCTTTGTTGATGAGAAAGGCGAAATGTTTGGTGAAGAATACACCCTAGTGGCCGTTGCAGATTACGTTTTGGCAAATACCCCAGGTAATACAGTTTCTAACATGTCTTCTTCAAGAGCCCTTAGAGATATTACCAACAAACATAACGGATCTTATAAAGCAAGTGCCGTTGGAGAGGTAAATGTGGTACAAACAATGAAAGATACAAACGCTGTAATTGGTGGAGAGGGTAATGGTGGTATCATTTATCCAGAATTACATTATGGGCGAGATAGCCTTGTTGGTGTGGCATTATTTTTAAGTCATTTGGCTGAACAAAAAATGACCGTAAGTTCGCTACGCGAAAGCTACCCATCTTACTTTATGAGTAAGCAAAAAATAGCACTTACTCCACAAATAGATGTTGATGCTATTTTAGAACAAATGGCAACAATCTATAAAGCAGAAGAAATAACAACTATAGATGGGGTTAAAATAGATTTTGAGAGTAATTGGGTTCACTTACGTAAATCAAATACAGAACCAATTATTAGAATATATACAGAAGCTGCCTCTCAACATCAAGCAGATACTCTTGCAAACGATATTATTTCTCAAATCAAGCAAATTGCAGGTCTTTAGGTCATAATTTTGTACAAAACACACACTTATGCAAAATATAGATCTAGCTACACTTGTAATTATTGCCGCTACGGTTGTTGTCACTTTAATTGGTTTTAAAGACAACGCTTTTTTTGAAAGGTATAAATTCAACATTGCGGCTATAAAAAAAGGGGAGAAGGTAAGACTGCTCTCTTCTGGTTTTTTACATGCAGATGTCAACCACTTGTTATTTAATATGTTGACACTTTATTTCTTTGCACCTGTAGTTGTGGCATATTTAGGCGCCCTACTTTTTGTTTGTATTTACCTAGTTGCTCTTTTGTGTGGGAGTTGGCTGTCTTTTGTATTTCATAAACAAGAACCTTATTACAGTGCTATTGGCTCTAGTGGAGCGGTTACTGGCGTATTGTATGCTGCTATTTTGTTAAACCCCAGCATGAGTTTGTATTTGTTTTTTGTGCCTATACCAATACCCGCCTGGCTTTTTGGTGTTGGGTATTTATTATATTCTATTTATGGTATGGTTACTAAAAGAGATAATATTGGCCATGATGCTCATTTTGGAGGCGCTATTGCCGGCTATGTGTTAACCCTTTTTTTTGCCCCATCCATATTCTTTGATAGTCTCTGGATTGTTGGGCTGTTGGCACTGCCTATTGCGCTGCTGTTTTATTTGAAACAAAACAATAAAATATAACCTTTGTTTTATTGTTTACCAAAACTATAGGTGTAACCAACTGTTATTTCTGTAAAGTCTGCCTGCCCAAGGTTTGTGTTTAAATGTACCCCTGTGTATAGGTTATGTCTGGGTTTTTTGTGAGTACTAATTAAGTAGTATTTAATTCCTAGCCTTGTGTTGATTGTCTTTTTTAACTTGTATTTGCTATTAAACTCACCAAGCACCCATCCCAAAGGGATCTCTCTTGGAGTATTTACCCAACCTTCATTAATGCGCCAGTCTATTTTATAGGCTTCTTTAAAAAGGTTAACTCCAGCACTAAAGTCTAAACCAAAATGATCTAATAAAATTTCAGTGTTTATATACACTGATAGGTTTGTGGCATTTTTAAAAGGATGTTGTTTTAGATATTCAAATTCTCTGGTGTCCTGCACCAATGATTCATTGTTGTTTATATAATCATAGTAGTGCTCATAAAACCGATAGTGTGCGCCCAATCCAACTTTAAAAAAGTTAGAAAATACATACCCATATTCTCCAGAGAGGGTATACACAGCTTTGGTAGTGTTAAAGGCTTCTGCCAATACATTCCAACCATGTCCAGCTCTTAGTTCTAGGTAGTTATACTTGCTTTTTTGGTATTGTGGTATTGGCGGCTTATTTTCTAGATTGCTACTTTTTTTTAAAGGGTAATTTACTGCCCCAGAGAGGGAGCCTACAAGTATGTTATAACCTCTATTATCCAGTTTTGTATGCCCATTAGAGTGGTGGGATAACCCAACACCCAATTTCCAATCTATATTTTTCGTGCTATAGAGTTTGTATTTTATCAAAAATCTAAAGGCCCAGGTAATATCTGTAGAGACAGCTCTATTGTTTGGGTTTGTAACAGGATCGTATTTTTTTGTAAAGTAAGATGCGCCAAGGCCGGTAAGAATTTTAAATCTTTTTGATTTAAAAGCATTAAATTCTATCTCAGGGATTAAACTAATGGCCATACCCAAACTATCTAGTTGCCCAAAATCTGTAAGACCAACACTCAATCCTGTTTGAAGACCTTTGAGTCTTTGTGCCCACTCTCTTGGGGTATATGTATAATCTTTTGAAATAGAAACCAAATATTGTTTATACATCTTGGTCTGAGGAAAATCTGTGTTTGAGGGAAGTGTTTTTCCCAAAAGAATTTCTGGAGTAATGATACGATTATTATGGTTTGTTTGGTTGTTTTCTTGGGCCTGTAAAAACAAATTAACGAGTAAAAACAAAAAGAGTAAATGTCTTCGCATATTTTTTAAAACTGAAAATAGATAAACTGTTCTTTGGGCCCTGCATAACGTATCATAATGATAATCAAAATATAATATATAGCCCATCTTAGAGGCTTGTTGGCGTGTAGTTGTAATTTATAGAGTGGATATGGCTTTAGGCGTGTTAACACCTCTACAGCTATTAAAAAGGGAACTACCAAAACTTTTGCCCCAATCACAAATTCAAAGGGCTGGCTGGTGGTAAAATGAATTATTTTATAGAGAATACTCATTGCCGTAGGTACATCTGGTGCTCTAAAAAACACACTAGAAGTTATAATTAATATACTCATATACAGCAAGCTAACGGGTCTTGGCGCTTTGTTTAAAAACTCTGTTAAAGAGTAGTTTTTATTTTTAAAGGGGATACGTATTCTCTCCAGGGTAATAAAAACAGCTCCTATGAGTCCAAACACAACAAAGGTCCAGTTGGCTCCATGCCAAAGGCCAATGAGTATCATGGTGATAAACAGCGCCAGGGCTTTACTAATTGGGCCTCTATTTGTACTCTTTACTATAGGGCCGTAGAGGTAATCTGTAAACCATTTTGTAAGCGTTATGTGCCATCGCTGCCAGTAATTGGCTGCTGTTTTGGCTAGGTAGGGTGTTTCAAAGTTTTTACTAAGCTTGAAACCAAATAGTTTTGCACTACCAATTGCTATGTCACTGTAGCCAGAAAAATCACAATAAATTTGGAAAAAAAACAGGCAAGATGCATAGAGTAAAGAAAGACTGCCTTGATCCTCTGGGCTAGCATAAATTGCATTTACAGCAATGGCAAGATTATCTGCAACTACCATTTTTTTAAAAAGCCCCCATGCCATTTGTCGTAATCCCTCTTTGGATTGCTCTAGATTAAAATTTCGTTTGTTTAAAAACTGTGGCAACAAAGATTTGGCACGCTCTAAAGGGCCAGCAACAAGCTGAGGAAAAAAGCTTACAAAACACAAAAATGCTAAAATGTTTTTTGTTGGTTTAATATTTGAGCGGTACACATCTATGGTATAGCTCATGGTCTGGAAAGTATAGAAGCTAAGTCCCAGAGGTATAATGACTTCCCAAACCATAAAGGGTTGTGAGGTGTTCTCTATGCCAAGAAGGCTGGTAAAATTATCTACAAAAAAATTATAATATTTAAAGGCTACCAGCACCCCAAGATTCCAAAAAAGACTTCCCCATAAAACTAGCTTTCTTTTAAAGGGATGGTGTAAGCTATAAAGGTATCTGCCTGCCAGATAATCTATCAAAGAGCTGGCTATAATTAAAGATAGAAATCTCCAATCCCAAAGGCCATAGAAAAAATAACTTGCTGCAAGTAGTACTATATTTTGCGCAGTAATTTGTTTGCTCCCTACCAGCCAATATAGTAGGTAGACGACAATTAAAAAAAGACCAAAATCAAAAGAGTTAAATAACAAGGGTTTCTATTTAAAAAACCAAATATAAAAAAAAGGCTACCTATATGGGTAGCCTTTGAAATTATAAATAAAATAAATTAGTTTCCAGTAACAATAACATTATCTATGGCAATATCTTCGTCACCAGAGTTTAAAGCGATTTCGAATCTTATTGACATTGTATTGGATGCGGTTGGGTTTGTAGCTGCATCTATGTCAAAACTAGTGGTGAAATTTTCAAAATTATCAGTTATTGCAAAACTTGCACCATCTCCGGTACCATCAAAATCAGCATCAATAGCAGGCTCGCCATTAAATGCTCCAGCTGTTCCATAAGCTTCTATTGCAAAAAATGTAGTCCATGAAGACCCACCATTAAAAGAGTATTGAACCTTTACAAAATCAGAGGTGTCCCAATCTTGATTTGAACCATCATCATCCTCTGCAAAGAAAGAATTCATTGTGATAGTGCTTAATCCAGAAACGTCAAGTCCATCCCAAGTAAGGTAAGCTGGGCTAGAGCCGTTACCTGCTACACCGTCTGTGTCCATTGCTCCAAAATATCTACTACCCTGTATATTTGTAACATTAGCTATTATATCTGTACCATCTGTCATTCTGAAATAATCAGATGTTTCATTTGAGGTGTCAATAAATGAAGCAACAAAACCTACAGTAGCATCCTCAAAATCTTCATTAATAAGTTCTACGGGCCCAGAGCTATTGTCACAACTTGTATCACTCTCAAAAGTACCTGTAACCCCGTTAGTGTTCCAAGTCCAGGTTCCTGTAACCTCAGAGCAATCATCTCCAGTGGTGGAGAAGGTGTGAGTTCCTGTAAAATCTACGGTAGAATCTGGTGTAGTAACACTACCCGATACTGCGGCAGAAGAGGTGCCATCTCCATTATCAGCAGCGGTTGCCTCAAGGCCGTCTCCTAGGTAGCTAGATCCATCAACTACTGCCTGTGTGGCAACATCGCCAGCAGTTAGAGTCATGTTAAATGTTTGACTTACTGCATTAGTTACAGTTGTATTACCATTACAACCGGTACACACAAAAGTTCCCAATACTGGGTTTACAGGATTTCTTGTACTGTGCTTTACAATTAAAATATCACTAGGTTTATTTTTATAAGTAACATTAGTTACACTTGGTGACTTCCCATCACTTTCTACAGAAAACATAAAATTTAGCGCAGTAGAGGTAAATTCTAACTCATCTATTGCTTGTCCTATTTCTATAGATCTTACGGCTGTTGCAGTAATGGTGTTTCCTTTTTCGAAATGAAAAACTGCTGTGGCTTTACTGCCATAGACAGGTGCAAAAGTGGTAGCATCTGTAATAGTGACAACAACCGTAGCTCTTTCTTTAGAGTCTAGGGTTGTAAATACACCCTTATACACACCAATGTTAGAATCTATTGATGCAGCATTTAAATTAAGATTTTCAATAGCTGAAGTTTCTATAGCTGTTTCTTTTTGACAGGAAACAAGCACTAATACACCAACGAATAGTAAGAGAAGTTTTTTCATGATTTTGTGGTAATAATTAATTCTAAAATTTTGGTTTGTAATATTTTACAAAAATAATTATTTTGATTTTCATTGAAAGTTAAATTAATAAAAAAACTTATCACAAATTTACACCTAGGGTGTTGAAAACAAGTAAGTTTTTTTACTTAAAATAGCTAAAAGAGTCTCCGTCTTTTATGTTTTGTAAAGACTCATATATAAGTTTTATAACATTTTCTACATCTTCTCTATGTACCATCTCTACTGTAGTATGCATGTAACGCAGGGGTAAAGATATTAGGGCAGAAGCCACGCCGCTGCCACTGTAGGCAAAGGCGTCTGTATCTGTACCAGTGGCCCTTGATAATGCAGCGCGTTGAAAAGGTATTTTATGAGCTTGTGCAGTATCTGTAATAAGGTCTCTTAATTTTTGTTGCACGGCAGGAGCATAGGCAATAACCGGTCCATTTCCAATTTGAGCATCTCCTTGGGTTTTCATGTTTATCATTGGTGTGGTCGTGTCGTGAGTTACATCTGTTACAATGGCAACATTTGGTTTAATGCGCTCTGCAATCATTTGAGCTCCTCTTAGACCAATCTCTTCTTGTACACTATTGGTAATGTATAGGCCAAAGGGCAGTGTTTTTTTATTTTCTTTTAAGAGCCTTGCCACCTCTGCGATCATGAATCCTCCCATGCGGTTGTCTA
>Ga0206127_1000774_pt1 | contig 37990 bp, 36 predicted proteins | sample Helgoland_Spring_6_FD_148646 | JGI IMG/M metagenome (GOLD analysis project Ga0206127, IMG submission 148646) | Pelagic subsurface seawater microbial communities from Kabeltonne, Helgoland, North Sea - Helgoland_Spring_Bloom_20160419_1 | ecosystem: Environmental > Aquatic > Marine > Epipelagic ...
CACCGTGCACGCGGCCGCCTCTGGCGGCCGCCTCAGCAGCTTTGCGGCATTGCCGTACTCCGGGCGGATAGGGTAGAGTGGCCACGAATAGGGCGTTTGTTTTTCCTATACTCAAACGCCTTCGAGCAGATTGAAATGTCTAACGTATACGGCGTTGAAGTGCCTGATGCTGAAGGTAAAGCAGGGATGGCGGCATTAACGCTGAATTCAGGCGAAAGATTCGATGTAAAAGGTTTTTCGGCCTATGTAGAACGTGAACTGCCCGCACATGCTAGGCCAGTGTTTATTCGTCTGCAGCCGCAGGCAGAAACAACCGTAACCTTTAAGCTAGTTAAAGGGGCTTTACGCAAAGAAGCGTATTATTTAGACCAAGTAAGCGAGCCTATTTATATTCTTAAACCCAGAGCCAGCGTGTACCAGCTGCTCGATAAGGCGACTTATCAGCAAGTGCTTGACGGAACTATTGGGTTTTAAACTTAGAGGAAACTTTGATGATTGATTTATATACCGCACCAACGCCTAACGGCCATAAAGCCTCATGCACATTAGAAGCACTTGAGCTGGAGTACACCACTCACTTTGTGAATATTGGTGAAGGCGAACAGAAGCTACCTGAGTTTTTGGCGCTTAACCCTAATGGTCGTATTCCTGCGATTGTTGATCGCGATGCGGGTGATTTCCCGATTTTTGAGTCGGGCGCGATTATGATTTATCTGGCAGAGAAAACAGGACGTTTAATGCCAACTGATGCTAAGGGTCGTTCTGAAGTAATTCAGTGGCTTATGTTTCAAATGGGCGGGGTAGGGCCAATGATGGGGCAAGCCAATGTATTTTTTCGTTATTTCCCTGAAAAAATTCCAGCCGCTATTGATCGCTATCAAAATGAAGGCAGGCGTTTGTTTGAAGTGCTAGATACAAGATTACGTGATAACGAATGGTTGGCGGGTGACTACTCTATTGCCGATATTGCTAATTGGTGTTGGGTGCGCACCCATAAGTGGTCAGGAATATCACTAGATGGCTTAGATAATTTACAGCGTTGGAATGACGTGATGTTTACCCAGCCAGGCATGAGTAAAGGAATTGATGTGCCTTTTAGTTTAGGTAACTTACTAGACGATGAAGAAGAGCAAGAAAAGTTTAAAGCCAATGCACGAGAAATGTTGCAAAAATAAGTAAGCGCTTTTGATAGGTAATTGAGAAAGGAAGTGTGATGAAAGTTTTCTATGGAGTGCTGGCGGCTATCTATATCAGTTGGTTTATCTGGTATGGCGGCAGTGGTGAACCCGTGACTCCCCAAGAATTGAATACCTATATCTCAGCCATGAAAGAAAAGTCATCGAGTGGGTCTGAGAAACAAGCAGAGACAGAAATGCTAATGCGCAGGCTAGCCGAATTTGATACCGGCGATGAATTTCTCATGATAAATCTAATGAAATATCGCAAACAAGCCCTATATCCAGCAGGTTCACCGTGGGCAGATGACTTGGATGCTCTAGCCGCTGACGCTCGTTATTCAGAGGGTGTGATAAAGGAATTATTACTACGCGGTAGCTTGCCTGTTCTTAAGGCAAATACTATCGGCGCGTTTCTTATCGACGAGTATTGGCGCGATTGGGATGATGTCGCTATTGTGCGCTACCGTAGTGTTAAAGACATGTTAGACATGATTGTAGGCATGGCAGATAGTGGATTAGCTACACACAAGTCTGCGTCGATGGAGCAAACCCATGTGTTTCCAGCACAGCCGGTAATTAACCTCTTTTCGGTGCGCTTATTGTTTGCTTTGTTACTATTTTTTATCGCCACAGTGGCTACTTTAGTGGCTAAAAAAATGCGTTAATTGACATAGTGTTATATATTGACATAAGCAGTGACAATATATAATAATGCTTCCTTAAGTGTTGAGGAAGCAAGAGATTATGAGTGAGTCAATTAGGCAGGTGCGCCTAGCGCAACGCCCAGAAAACCTCCCCACCGCAGACACTTGGCAATTTACTAGTGATGCGATTAAAGCACCTGAAGACGGTGAGATTTCAGTAAAACTCCATTACCTATCTATTGACCCAGCAATGAAAGGTTGGATATCAACCAAGAAGAGTTATATAGAGCCAGTAGAAATTGGTGAAGTAATGCGTGGTTTTGGCGTGGCTGAGGTTATCGAGTCTCGCTCTGACTATTATCAGGTAGGAGATTTTTGCACAGGTTTTACCGGCATTCAGACCCATGCTACTTGTCATAGTAAAAGCTTAAGAAAAATTGACTCAAACTTTGCACCGCTTAGCCGCTTTATGGGTGGCTTAGGCATGCCGGGGTTCACTGGCTATTTTGGCTTGTTGGATATTGGTAAACCTCAACAAGGCGATACCGTAGTTGTTTCTTCTGCCGCAGGAGCTGTTGGCCATGTGGTTTGCCAAATTGCAAAGGTAAAAGGGTGTCGTGTTGTTGGTATTGCTGGCGGGCCAGAAAAATGCGGCTATCTTCGTGATGAGTTAAAACTTGATGCGGTAGTTGATTACAAGCAAGGCAATATAGCCCAGCAGTTAGAACAAGCATCCCCCGATGGTATTGATGTCTATTTTGACGCGGTAGGTGGTGAAACATTGGACGCGGTATTAATGCTAATGAATCGTCTGGGGCGAATAGTACTTTGCGGCGCGATTTCACAATACGGCGATATGGACAAACAAGTTGGGCCGTCAAATTATATGCAGTTGATAGCCCAAAGTATTGTGATGCAAGGTTTTACCATGCGTGACTATATGCACCGCGCTAAAGAAGCGGTAGTCGATTTACTTACGTGGGAAGCCGAGGGAAAAATAAAATTCCGTGAGCATATTCTTGAAGGCATCGATTGTTTCCCAGACGCGGTTGATATGATTTACCAAGGTAAAAACCATGGCAAGTTAATGATTAAGTTGAGCGATTAACTGCCAATGTCTAATGGAATTATCAGTCTTTATGCTGCCCCAATGTCTTTATATTCTGGCAAGGTAAGGTCTTATCTGCGCAAGCAGGGTATTGCTTTTACTGAAGTTATGCCGGGGGACGCCAGCTTTAGAGAAAATATTATTCCTAAAACCAAGCGCGGCATTGTGCCTGTGGTGCAGTTGCAAGCTGGCGAGGTGATTCAAGATAGTGTGGATATTATTGACCACTTTGAGCAATCCCCGCACGCCAAATTTTCGGTTTACCCCACTACACCCAAGCAGCGTGTTGCGGCATTAATGATTGATATGTTTGGCAGTGAAGGCATGTTAAAAGTTGCCATGCATTATCGCTGGAATTTTTTAGAACATAACGAAGCCTTTATAACCATGGAGTTTGGTGATCATATTGTACCGGGTGCTACGCCTGATGTGGTTCGCGCAATGGCACAAAAGGCGATGGCACCCATGCAGGCATATTTGCCGATGTTAGGTGTGAATGAAAAAACAATCCCCGCGATTGAAGAGCATTACCTAGAATTGTTAGCACTGCTTAATGCCCACTTTGAGCAGCACCCGTATTTGTTGGGGGGGCAGCCATCGGTTGCTGACTACGGCTTAATAGGCCCGCTGTACGCGCATTTATCGCGTGACCCATATCCAAGTTTGATTATGAAAAGCAAAGCACAGCGAGTCTATCGCTGGGTGGAGCGCATGAATGCAGAGAACGCCGACATACCAGAGTACTCAAATTATCCACAGCACTTTTTTGCAGATGATGAAATTCCATCAACGCTGCAAGCCATTCTTGATTTTATCGGCAAAGATTTTTTGCCTGAACTTAAATGCACTGTCAGTAATATAGATGATTGGTTAACGACTAACAGCGTTGAGCAAGGGCTGTGTGTTACCGAAAAGCCACGGATAAAATCACTCAGGCAAATGGATTATCCATTTAGGGGCGTGACCGTTAATGGCATGGTGATTCCTTATCAGTTGACTATGTTACAACGCATTACTGACTTTTTTGCAGAGTGTAATGCTAGCGATAAAGCACTGCTGGACGATTTTTATACCACGCTAGGTTTACAAGATTGGTTAAGCCTTAAGGCCAGCAGACGAGTCGAGCGGATTAATTTGATCGAGGTATGGGGTCAAAAGACCGCCTAATTAAGAAAGACAAGAGTCAAAAATAATGATGAAAATTTTACGCACACCCGATAGCTGTTTTGAAAATTTACCCGATTATAATTTTGAACCACACTACACCACTATTAAAGATGATGATGGCACCGAGATAAGAATTCATAGCATTGACGAAGGCCCGCGCGATGCTCAGCCAATTTTACTAATGCACGGTAACCCAAGTTGGAGCTATATATACCGCCATATGATTCCGGGCTTGTTGAAGTCGGGCAGGCGAGTTATTGCAGTAGATTTAGTAGGGCTTGGCCGTAGTGACAAACCTGCTAGGCGAAGTGATTACACATTGGCGCGACATATTGACTGGATGCAAAAATGGCTTATCGCCAATGATTTAAAAAATATCACACTGTTTTGCCAAGATTGGGGCGGAACAATTGGGTTAAATTTAGTGGCCGATAATCCTGAGCGCTTTGATCGAATTATCGCCGCCAATACAGGTATCCCCTTGGGAGATGGTGCCAATAAATTTTTATTTTGGTGGCTAAAAATAATGAAGTGGATGCCGAGCTTTCCTTGGTCTTACGCTTTTAAAGGGTCCATTCAACGGCCGGATTTTACTGAGGAGGAATATGCTGCTTACAAAAAAGCGCCATTCCCACAGCGAAAATATCAAGCTGGTATTCTCAGTTTTCCACAGTTGATTTCAATATTTTCTGACAACCCCGGCGTGCCCCAAAACAAAGCCGCGTGGCAAAAACTAAAACAATTTGAAAAGCCTGTGCTAACGCTTTTCGGTGACAGTGACCCTGTAACTAAAGGCGGACAAAAAAAGTTTTTCAAAGATATTCCTGGAACTGCAGGCCAAAATCATAAAATTATCAAAGGTGGCGGTCATTTTATTCAGGAAGACAAACCCTGCGAGCTGGTTACTGAAATCATTCCCTTTTTGGATATGAAGTGATGAAAAAAATACTGATTGGTATTTCGACTACTTTAGTGGTGCTATTTTTACTCGGGTTTTGGCAGATGTTTTTCTCTACACGCCCACCATTGATGACAGACCCAAAATCCTTAGCAGGTGATGGCAGCACAATAAACTATTGCGAATTACCGATTTTAGACAACAGCGGAAAACAAGCCGTAGATATACCCAAGGGCAATACCCCAGGTTGTGGCTACGATCATTTCCCCTTGCCCATATTGGAAGAATGCACCGAGCCTTTACCTGAAGGGGCTGATGATATTCGGGGCTTATGGGTTGGTGTAGAGGGAGGCCATGTGGGGCATGTGGAACGTGTAGAGCAATGCGGCTCGCGCGTTGTGATTACTGCTGCAGGTATTATTCACGACGGTGGGCCAAATGCTAATGCTGACACGATTGGTTTGAATTCAAATGATACCGAAGGTTCGGTATTGTTTATTGCCGGTGGCAAAGAATATTGCGGTAGAACATCGGCCAGTATGAGCTGGGATAACAAAGTGCTTAACTTTAATGCCTTTGGCTGGGGGCCTTTGGTCGTTAAGCGCTATATGCAAGGTGAACAACTAGTGTGGGAATACGCCGATGGCAGTACTACCCATATGGACCGAATTTGCCAGTTACCAGATGATCAAAAGATACCTGCCAAACGTGGCAAGCGTATAACAATATTTTAGCAAATCCATAATCAGGAGTATTTGATGACTACTATCGCTGAACGTGCACTATCGGGTATGGGTGTGAGTGAGTGGAAGCAGAACTGGACCTTGGACGGCCTAGCGTTCTACGGTGAAATTATGGACTTGAGTACAGCAAATATTTGGTTGTGCCAGCAAGCTTTCACTCCAGAAGAATATGAAGCCTTAGAGGCACCGGAAGGATTTATTAAAAGTGGAATAGGGCGGGCAAGCCATGACGCCGCTTTTTTTCGTCGACCACCACAAGCAAATCAAAATGGACCGCTAGAAACTATGGCTGTTCAAAAACGAACTTTTTCGCAAGTTGCTATACCCGGTGAGCATGACTCAAGCGTTAATTTAGAGAGAGATAAGGTGTTACTGCTTAATGTGCATAAACATCACAGCGTTATGTTTGCCAAAGGGCGCACGCTTGAAATTTTAACGATGAGTGATGGCTTAGATTATGTCCCTCAAATCACCGAAGTTTCAGGCCTGCTAGGTTTTACTCAACAAGCCGAGCGAGTGCTACCTAAAGGTTGGTCAGTGCGTGAGATCACCTTAAAAGAAGACTTATTTGTAGAAGTGCCGTTTCCGGCGCGGGTGTGTTTTTTTGCTAGCGGGCATTCTTTTCAAGGGCCGGTCAGTCTTAGCCAATAATGATTTAGGAATTTTATCAATGAGTATATCAATCGGTGCCAATCAGCAACGAGAGCAGAATACGCATAATAACAGTCAACAATTAAAGCGCGGCGAAGAAAGTCATTTTCGTATTTGGCAAAATGAAGCGTCCCCGTTTTCATATAAGCTTATGTCATATATGAATTACAAAGGCATTCCCTTTAAAGCTATACATGCCAATGTCGACGCCAGTATGCAGCTTATTCCCAAGCTGGTAGGCCAATCAATTGTGCCGGTGGTACTTACCCCTAATGAGGAAGTACTACAAGACTCAACCCCTATTATTGAATGGTTTGAACAACGCTTTACTGATAATGCGGTAATACCAGATGATGAGCGCTTGGCATTGTTAATGTGGTTATTAGAAGACTTTGCCGATGAATATATGCCGCGCATTCATATGCATACACGCTGGGGTAATGAACAAAACAAGCTAACGGTAAGCCACCGTATTGCCAGAGATCTTTGTTACGCTAAATTTGATATTGCCTTTAAAGATCTTGCGGCAATGATGGCTGCGCGCCAACCCAATTTTGATAAACACCTTGGTCTGCACAGTGATGTGCGAGCCAATATGGATGAGCAAATACTTGATTTACTCGCTATTCTTGAAGAGCACTTTATCGATAATCAATTCTTGTTAGGGTTTAAGCCGTCATTAGCCGACTTTGCCTTATACGGCAGCTTGTATGTACATCTTTATAGCGACCCAAATTCGAAAACAACCATGGAAGTGAATGGCCCAAGAACCTGCCAGTGGCTGCATACAATGAGAGACTTTGGTGATACCAGAGGTTGCGTGGGGCAAACAGAATTTGGCGAATGGATTAACCTTGATGACGGTGTGCCAGCAAGCCTTAACAAACTATTAGCATTTACCGCAAAAACATATGTGCCCTTTGCTAAAGCCTGTGCGCAGGCAAGTAAAGCCAAAGACAAAACCTTTGAAGCAGAGGTGTATGGGGTCACCGCCACTTTTAGTACCCATCATTATCGTGCATGGTCGTTCGAGCAAGTTCAAAGGCGCTATGCTGCGCTATCAGACGACAACAAAAATTTTGTCGATAATATTCTGATTGCAAATAAGGTGCAGCCGGCACTAACGGCAGACGGAATTTATCACAGTGATTTGTTCGATGGCTTTACCCCGCCAGTTGTAAAAGACGGCATCGCCGATGCGCGAATTCGTCACATCAAAAACAAAGGCAATAAGGCAAGCCTCTTGTAGCTGTTAGCTAATTAGAGTGATTGAAAGTGCCGTGAGTAAACAGCGGTTTTTCTTTGGCTCTCGTCCGTCGCGGGCAGAAATTGGGCTGTTTGGTATTCTTTCCCAAGAAATTCAAGACCTAACCACATCTGAGTTTATGCGAACAGACTATAACCGCATACGCCGTTGGCTTGGTTTAATAGATGATATGAGTGGTTGTGAGGGAGAATGGCAGCCACTTAGTACCGATGCTGATAAATTAATAGCATCGCCCGTGGCCGAAATATTAAAGTTGAGTGCAAAATATCATCTGCCCTTATTACAGGCGAATGATGAAGCCTTAGCGAAGGGTGAAAAGTCGCTTTCTTTTGATATTGATGGCACGCCGTTTAATCGGATAGCACATAAACGCCATGCCGAGTGTTTGTCTGCATTGCAGCAGCATTACGCGGCTTTATCTCAAGAATCTAAAAACGCATTACAGCAGGTGCTTGCAGAGACGGGCTGTTTACCCTATTTCGCGACTGCTTAGTTTTATTACTCCTGCGTTTGCTAAATAGCTTCAGAATTTTCTGTTAAATAGCCATCGCGCTAGTTGCTTCTTCTTGGGCCTAAAGCAAAGGTGTCGGTAATAGCGGGGTTTTGCGCTAAGTGATAATTTTTCTTCGCGTTCCAAATTTTAAGATACCGATAAAATGGCGCTGTAGGGTAAAGGTGGTGGACCAGATGATAATTCTGCGACAGTAATACTGGGGTTAATAGCCACTCTAAGCCCACCCGATTTGACGTGCATCGAAAAGGCTCGTCTGTTGCATGCGCGTGATGTGGATAGTGGGGTAAAAAATCAAAGGTGAACGCGATGAAAAAATTGGCGATACGGCTCGGGATAAAAAAGAGTAATAAATAATACTCAAGCCAACCCGCAAGTATAGCTACGGTAATGACAGCTACACCGAAAAGAACTCCTAAATACAGTTCCTCGCGTTCGCTTTTAGGCCGCTTCACAAATACCTTAGGTTTTAAATACAGAGTAAAGTAGCTCACTTCTAAGGTTGCCCACTTAAATGGCAGCAACCAAACTGGTCCAGTACCTGCGTATATATCGGGGTCTTTGGTTTCATCATTGGTAAAGCGATGATGCTGCATATGCATGTAACGAAATGTACGAAAGAATGGTGTTGCTGAAAGTAATATCGAACTAATTCGACCGACCCATTCGTTTAGTTGACGATGAGTACTCACCGAATTGTGAGATGCATCGTGGAGAGGGGTAAAGGATAAGTAAGCTGCTATAGAATTAAGTGCAATGGCCCCAAATAAAGACAATGTATCTGTTAGATAGGCAAATGTTGATAAGCCAAAAAGGGTAAAGGCAGCCACCAATAGCAGTATTGTAGGCCAGGCTATTGTAGGCTTTTGAGTAAGTGACTTAAAAAGTATGGGGTCATCTGTTTGGTCAGATATAGCATTGTTTGTATTCATGATATCTATTGCCTGTAGCGTTCATTGCCTGAGGTTTTCATTATTAGGAAATTTGTAATCATTCAACAGAGCGATGAATGACATTGGGGGGACAAATAGTGACAATGTGATGGGAAGAGGTTTACACTTAAGTTGTTGGTTTTGATTTTACGTTCGTGTTATTTGGTCCACATTTCGGGTTTGTCTTCATGTCACGTTACAAGAATTCTTCTTCTACATACGCACGTATCCTGTTTCGTCATTTACGATTAAGCGAAGCAAGCTGTGCTGCTTATTTTGACGGCACCAATGTGTCGTATGAAGAATTAATGACTTTAGATGGCACTATTTCCCTAACGGACATGACCCAAATTTTTCGCAATGCTTTGGCTATTTCTGGCAGGGAAGATTTGGGCTTGGCAGTAGGGGTGCAGTTACAGTTATCAACTCACGGCCCTCTAGGTGTGGCCGCTTTTAGCGGCCCAGATCTTCGCACTGCGCTGAAGCTGTTTGCTAAGTATAGTCAGACCAGAGCTGGTTTTTTTGACGTTACCATCAGTGATCATCCAACAGGAATTAAGACTAGCTTTTCTGAAAATTTTGACTTGGATGATGTGCGCTTATTTGTTTTTGAAACAGCGCTATTGGGGCTTTTTTCTGCCATTAATTTTTTTCTTGGTGCCGATCAGTTCAAGGGACAGTTTAATTTTTCATATCCTAAACCTAGCTATTGGATGAAGTATCAAAAACAATTTGGTGGCAATGTGAAATTTAATCAGGCAGCGACAGAAATTATTGTTTCACATGATATTTTGTCGATGCCATCTCCTGTGACCGATCCAATTATGCATCAAGAAGCCCTGGCGCTTTGTGAGCAACAACTACAAGAAATGAAGAGTGGCGAGACGGAGATATTAGATACCTCAACTCAAGAAACCGTCTCAAACTTGATGTTTGAAAATCCAGGTAAAATTTGGACTTTAGGCGAGGTAGCAGCATCATTGAATATTAGCTCGCGTACGCTTATTCGAAAGTTAGCAGCTGAAGGGGTGAGATTTCAAAGTGTTCGAGATGAATTGCGCAAAAAACAAGCGGCAAACTATTTCGCCGATGGTAGTTTGTCGGTAGAAAGTGTGGGGTATTTGATGGGGTTTAATGATGTGTCGAGCTTTAGGCGTAGTTTTAAGCGTTGGTTTGGAGAAACACCATCACAGTATATTTCCAGAGTCAGGGAGGTCTAAGGTTATCATTGTTGTGGTACAAACTTTATGGAGCCAACAAGTTTTTCACCCTAATCATTTCTAGAAGAAAGCAGTGTTTAATTTATCACCTTAGCGATTTTTTCTTCTCATGATGTAAAGGTGAGATTTACAATTTTTTTTGTGTATTATGTTTTTTTAAATTCCTATTAACTCAGTAGAGGGACCTGTATGACTATTGTTTTTTATGACTATAAAATGGCGCCTAGTCCAAGGCGTACTCGCATTATGTTGGCAGAAAAAGGCGTTCCTCACGAGGCAGTAGAAGTAGACATGATGAAGGCAGAACAATTGTCTGATAGTTATCGTGCCATTAATCCTAACTGTACCATTCCTGCTTTGAAGCTCGATGGTGGCGAGGTGTTAACCGATACCGCCGGTATTACTGTTTACCTAGAAGAGACTTATCCTGAGCCTGCATTGATGGGTGTTAGTACAATGGATAAAGTGGAAATCGCCAGCTGGAGTTCTCAGATTGAAAATGAGCTAGGAGCAGCTATTCCAAATGCTTTGCGTAACACTAATCTAGGAATGAAAGATAGAGCACTGCCAGGGCCGGTAAACTATAAGCAGATACCTAAGCTAGCCGAACGTGGATCGCGACAAATAGATGCGTTTATGACTAAGCTAGAACAGCGTCTTGAAGGACGTGATTTTATAGCCGCCGAACAATTAAGTGTGGCTGATATTACTACCGTGTGTTTTTTAGATTTTGCTGGCGGCCGCCTCTGGCGGCCGCCTCAGCAGCTTTGCGGCATTGCCGTACTCCGGGCGGATAGGGTAGAGTGGCCACGAATAGGGCGTTTGTTTTTCCTATACTCCGAAACTCGGTTGCAGCGGCTGCTCAATTCACGGCAGATCCCTCAATTACGTTGGGTGCAGGCCGCGAATGACCATGGCGCCGTAGCAAATGCATTGCCGGCGGGGATCGATGAGGATGTGCGTGAGGTGCTTGTTGACCAGATCGCTCAATCACGCGAGGTGATGAGCGAACTCATGGGCTGTGACCAGGTAGGCATTCGGCTAGAGACGCTCAGTGCGCCCATGTGTCCGCGTTTTCATGTCGATCACGTGCCTTGTCGTATGTTGATCACGCTCAGTGGCACGGGCACCGAATGGATCCATAATAGCGATGTCGATTGGGCCGTTTTTGCGGACCTTAAAACATCAGCCCCGCCTTTGCAGGCGCATAAAGAAATCCAATCTTTGACTACCGGTAATTGGTCTTTGCTGAAGGGCGGCGCTTGGAAAAATGGCTTCGAAGGCGTCGTTCACCGCTCGCCCCACAGTGGCGCAGATCGTTTGCTGCTATCGCTTGACCCAATAATGCAGGCGCGCGACGAATAGGAGCGACGAACGCCGTGCACTCCCTGGCTGCAGTCTGAGGATAGTAATTTTAACAGGGATGTTCGGCCAGGCGTGTGAGTATCGGACCAGATCGCGTACTCCTTGTTAGAACAGAAATCTAATCTGCGTTGGTGGTCGCAGACGAAGGCCGCCAAGACTTTCGGGCAGACGCTGACGGACTGAAGGGTGACTACGGAATACTGTTATCTGTTGGCGTAGCGAGAAAACACTCCCCAAGCTATCAAACCATCAGGAAGCAGCAAAGAGATCGTTCTGAGACCCTTGACCCGGCGGTTGCCGGTGTACAGCACCAGGCGGCGCACATTGCTTCAGATGCACCAGAATGATTTGGGTCAGCATTTCTCATAGCTGTGCTAACTAGTTACGGTATTGACTCTGCAACTGCGATAGCATTCGGACTACTTTTGTTCTCCCGCGAGCTGTTTACGGCGATAATTGGAGGCCTGTATCAGGCCGCTTTAATACTCGGTTCGGCGGACGCGGGTAGCGAACGGATTTTAGGTAACCACGAATCCGATTCCCTGAAAGAGGAATGAGATCTGGTGAGAATACTTACGCTCAGTTATGAGTATCCGCCGCTCGGCGGTGGAGGCAGCAAGGTTGCGCAGGGGCTGTCTGCGGAATTCGTGGGAATGGGCCACGAGGTCGACGTCATAACGATGGCATATCGCGGTTTGCCGCGTGACGAAGAGGTCGGCGGTGTTCATATTCACCGCGTCCCATGCTTACGCAGGTCGGTGGATGTATCGCAGCCGTACGAGCAGGCCACTTACATTATGCGTGCCTTGCCGGTGGCGCTCCGATTGGCGAACAGCAAAGCATTCGATATTCTCGCTTGCCACTTTATTATGCCAGATGGGCCTGTCGCATTGAAGGTTAGCCGAAAACTGGGCATTCCGCTGGTTGTGACGGCACACGGTTCGGATGTGCCGGGGTACAATCCAGATCGTTTCAAATTATTGCATAAACTGATTGCGCCCGCGTGGCGACCCGCCGTGAGAGCGATGGACCAAATTGTCTGCCCCAGCCAATTTCTGGAAGGACTCATACTCAAACACGAGCCACGCGCACGCACCGTCGCGATTCCAAACGGACTAAGTCTGGATAAATTCAACGCCACAGAAAATCGCAAGCGCAGCATTCTCGTTGTTACTCGAATGCTGAAGCGAAAGGGTGTGCAGGACTTGCTTCGTGCGCTGTCCGGCACCAACCTTGGCTTTGAAATTAATGTAGTGGGAACGGGTCCGTATCTGGACGAGCTGGTCGAACTAAACAAAGAACTCCAAGTGGACGTTAAATTTCACGGTTGGCTGGATAATGACTCGCATGAGCTGAAGGCACTATTCGAGACTTCGTCAATTTTCGTTTTTCCTTCGCACGCGGAAAACTTTCCCCTTGTTCTGCTCGAGGCAATGGCAGCAGGATTGGCGATTGTCACGACCGACCAGACGGGTTGTCGCGAAGTCGTTGGAGACGCTGCACTGCAAGTGCCGCCAGGCGATGAAGTTGCAATTCGTAGGGCACTGGAAAGACTGGCAGGAGACGACGAATTACGTTTACGCCTGGGCCGAGCCGCCAGGGACCGCCTCGACACGCAATTTAGCTGGCCGGCTGTTGCGCAGCGATACACGGCCGTTTTTGATAATCTGTTGCAGCGTGAGCACCGATAGGTGCCTCCTTCCGAGTCGCGCGAACGTTGAAACTCTGTCTGATATCCAACCAGGTCGCAGCCTGGGGAAAAATAGGCGGCTTCGGAACCGCTACTCGTGCCCTTGGAGGTGCCCTTGCCAAGCAGGGAATCGATGTCTCGGCCGTGGTGGTTCGCCGTGAGGAAAGCGGCCAGGGGCGCGTCGAGCAGTTGGATGGAATTACCGTGCATGGTACGAGCAATTTCGAGACACTGACTTCGGGAAAAATATTCCGGGAGATTGATGCGGATATTTACCAGTCACAGGAACCAACAATTGCGACGTATCTTGCGCAACGATCGATGCCCGACCGTGTCCACGTCGTAACATGCCGAGATCCCCGAGATTGGCAAGAACACCTAGTCGAACTCAGGCATACCAACATCAAGCGCCGATTGATGTTTCCTGTGACATGGTATTACGAAGCAAGTCCGTGGGTGAAGCGGTCGGTACGTCAAGCTGACGCAGTACTTATGCCAGCGCCAACGACGTTATTGCCCAGAATAAGGAATCTTTACGGAGCGGACGTCGAACCTGAGTTTGTGCCATACCCTATCGATCTTCCAGATCGAAGGCCGGTCAAGTCCAGTACCCCGGTCATATTGTTCGTCGGACGTTTCGACCACCGGAAGCGCATGGAACGTTTTTTTGAGTTGGCGCAAAAATTTCCGGATCTGAAATTCGTCGCAGTTGGAGAGGCTCACGACAAAAGCTACGACAATCATCTTCGGCAGACATATGGTCATCTCGAAAACGTGGAATTGCCAGGATTCGTGCCGCGGTTTGGTGAAAGAACAGTCAGCGATTATTACGAGAAGGCATGGATACTCGTGAATACATCGGCGCGCGAGGGGCTTCCGTATACGTTCATGGAAGCGGCCGCGTATGGTGTTGCACTACTGTCCGCTTTGAATCCGGAAGACTTTGCATCGCGCTTCGGATATTTTGCGGCCAACGACGATTTTGAAGAAGGACTTAACAAACTTCTGGAGAATGATCGCTGGAAGGAGCTCGGCAATTCCGGTGCTCGATTCGTCGCTGAAACCTGGAATGAAAGAAATTGTCTTGACGAACATCTTCGTATTTACGAAAGGCTGCTGGGCGGCGCCAAGCGGTGATGTCAGAACGTCACAAGATTGTGTTGATAAAATGAGACCAGCTAATTGCGTTTCGGGCTGCGTATCTTCTCCTCTTCGTCGCTCGATCAGTGCTATTCAAATACGAGGCACAATGGCACATGTGGGCCGAAGGTAGTTTCTCGGATGAAATGTGGCAGAGCCAACGCCTTTGGGCCAAGGCTTTTATCAGTCTGCCAGTACCCAGCGGAGTTTGGACAATCGAGAAAGACTCGCACCAGTATCATGCTGGGTTTATCGAGTCAGTTGCATTGACTGACCTTCGCGCGGATATTCGTATTGGACGCGCTGCACTGAATGACCGTCGTTGCTCGGATTGAGCCGTAATTGGCTACTGTCTGAGTTTTGCAACATCAGTCAGATGGTGACATTTCCGAATATGAGCAAAATCGACCCAAAGCGGCCGTTTGCTGAGATTAGAATCTAGGCTAATCTTGCCCGGTCTAGGGGATGGAGGATTTAATGGACTGGGACGCGGTCGGAGCAATCGCTGAGGCTGCGGGGGCCGTTGGTGTGATGCTAACGCTTATCTATCTTGCGCTCCAAACAAAACAAAATTCTCGCGTATTAGAACAAACCGTTCGGGTGCACGAAACGAACGCCGCCCGTGCAAATAGCGATGGCGTAATGAATTTGCAATCCGTTTTAGCACAGGATCATGATCTTGCGTGGATCTGGAAAAAAGGGCTAGCCGGTGAAGATCTTCAAGAACCAGAGCTGGCACGATTTGAAGCTTACCTCAATATGTTTCTATTCGACTTAGAGTACAAACTGTACCTCTCCAACGTCGGAGAGTTCGATGAGTTGGGTGGCGCAGAGGTGCTAACACGACATATTGAGGGCCAGATTCCTCATCTCATGCGATCACGCCATGCGCGTCAGTGGTGGGTAGAGAATTCAGTTAAAACGTTTGGGCCGGTTTTTGTCGATGCAATCAATCGAATAGCTGAAGGATAGGAAATATTAACGCTGTTTTGGCGACGAGACGAAAGCAAACAGCGTTAATATTTCCTATCCTTCTCGAATCTGGTTTGTATTCTAAAGGCACTGTCAGAGCAGGGTGAATAATCTCCGCACTTGCGGCTTATCCCAATTACGAAATCTACTCTGGGCATGCTCGCGCAATTGCTCGACGAGGTCACCGGCAGCGTGGCTTGGGACTTCCCGTTGCGTAAATTGGTCGACGCACCGCACTTCAGCACTCGCAGAGAGACATGGCTCCACGCAGACATCTGCCTGAAAAGCCCGGCTAGAACGATGACCATTAATCGTATGTAAGTGCAAATATACTATTCCCTTACATTCTTTACCCACCACGTTCTGGCCGGCTCGGTACTGTGCATATAGGTTGCAATTAAAGGAGTACGAAAATGTACAAATTACTCATTACTACTCTAGGCGGCCTAGGGGGGTTGCGGCCGGCACGGCAACTCTATAAAGTAGCTTGCCAACTATTTGCTGTGCACGACTCTTAGCGTCGGTATATCCATATGCAGATTTCCCGAACCAAAAAGATAAGAGAGTCAACCATGAAACCATTTCGCACATACGCATCGAGGTGTTTTGCTCTCGCGACGCTGCTGACATTCCAGTCCACCGCGCTCGGAGGACTCATTGAGGTTGACAGCGATACGGACGGAACCAGCGTTAGCCGGGCTGGAAATTACAGTTGGACTGACGGATACGTCCAATTATTTGATTTCAACTATCTCTCTGGGAGTCTCACAGCAGTCGATGTGCAAATTTCCCACACTAAGACGCTAGAATCGTTCCCTAATGATTTCAGTATCATTTTTTTACTCCAAGGTACACCGGCGAACGTAGCGGTAGCACAGATTGGGACAAGCGCCACCCACATCGGAGCATCCACTAAGCCAACTATCGACGGTATGCAAATCGGCGACACCGGGTTCTCCTACGACGGCAATGGGGGAATCGAAAAATATTTGTCCGGCGGGTTCACGAAATTGTCATACGCCAGCAACGTAGGAGCTCAGAACTCGGGAACGCTCGAGCAGCTTTTTGACATAACATCGGAGGGGACTCTGCAAATACAATCCGGCAAATCAATAGTGACGACCGAAAAGCGTTTAAACGAGGTTGATGCAGCCAAACTCTCAGCATACTACTTTAATGGGTACACCGGCGGACGCCTTCTATCTACCCAACCACAAATTACCGGCAGATGGCAAGGAACAATTGAGTTTACAGCAACAGGCGGGTCGAATGCCGTACCCGTAAACGCGCCAGGGACGTCATCGATGATAGCGTTAGGCATGTTGACACTCCTCGGACTTCGACGCCGACACACAAACCGCAACGCATAAACACTGCAGCCACTCCGGTTACTAGGACAACAATAACCGAGACAAACCCGAGCCGGTCAATTTGGTCATTAAGTGCACTTGTTGAGTATAGGAATTTTAACAGGGATGTTCGGCCAGCAGGTGGAGTATCGAAACGGCTCGGTTGCCTTCTGGCTTCATGAAAGAGTGAAGCCGCTGTGTAAGTAGTGGTTAAACCCTGTCAGGGCTTGTAGCTTGCGGCTGACGTTCTCAAGGCCGATTACCCCGCTTCTTCAACAAGGAGCCCGTCCCGGGTCAGTTGGCGGCTGATTCGGCGAATGATGCGGTTGAGCAGGGTTGTGAGTTCACTTTGTGAAGGTGCTGTCACGGCATGAAAGCTGGCGGCCGCCTCTGGCGGCCGCCTCAGCAGCTTTGCGGCATTGCCGTACTCCGGGCGGATAGGGTAGAGTGGCCACGAATAGGGCGTTTGTTTTTCCTATACTCGGGAATCTCACTTAACTAACAGCCTCTGCCATCCTACACTGCATTTCACCAACAAAGTCATCATCACCCAAATAGATCTGATTTTTAAGTTGTTTCCAAGGTGATGGTTGATTTTTTGCCTTCGGCAACAAATACGCAATATTGCTCTACGGCTTTATTTTTACGTTTAGCAAACGCTGCCAATAACCAGTCAGCATGTAACCAGGGCTCGCATGTCGATATACCAGCAGTACACCGATAGCTACTCCACGGCCAGTCTTTAGCGGAACGAACCATTCCCGCCCTAACCGGATTCAATACAATATAGCGCGACAATTCCAACAAGTAAGAATCCTTCTGGACGAGAATTGCCTTATAGCGCCCCTGAAAAACATGACCTACCCGGTTATGACTTCGATTAAACCGTTGCGTATAAACACCATTTAGCTGACGCATACCCTGTGACAAATTTCCTTCGGGCGTTTTTATTAGCAAATGATAATGATTACTCATCAAGCAATAACTGTAGCACTGCCAATTAAATCGCTCGTGAACCTGTTGTAAGACCGCAAGAAAAATTTGTCTATCACTGTCGTCAATAAATATGTCTTCACGCCCATCACCTCTTGAAGTGACGTGATATAACGCACCGGAAAACTCTATTCGTAGTGGCCTAGCCATAGTCTCATCCTTGATACTATTTAGATTATTTGGCTTAAAGACTAACGAATTTTTAACAAAAAATAAATCCTTCGAAGAAACTCACGATTCAAGACTTGACCCTATTATTCATTCGAAGAAACTCACGATTCAAGACTTGACCCTATTATTTGCTATTATTTTTATACCCAAAAGATCCGCAGCGGAATAGTCAGCAGGTAGAATAGAAATACATTGCTGTAAGCGTCGAAAAAAGCAATTATTGTTTCTTTTCTGCGACTAGTATTATCGAGCGGATACGGTTGATTTTTTGGAAAAAATTTAGTCACTTTCTTCCACGATGCGTTTTTTCGGCAACGCGGCATCATAAAAAATGGACAGAGAAACGATAATATACATTGTGATGTGCACCGCTTTGATACTAAATGACAGCATACCGCGATTGTCCTGATCGTAAAGATGGACCACATGCTTGATTACATGATTGTCGGAACAACATGGAAGATCATGAAGAGTGTATATCTGTTGGTAAATGCTCATTAAGAAATGAGCCTGACCGATCATCATGAAATAATTGATCACTCCAAAGCCCGAATAAACGAAAAAAGCTAATGTTTTTTCTCTGATCGACAGGGGGCGATCAACGTAAATTATGCCTCCTATTAAAGCAAGATGAACAGTTATAAAAAGCGTCCAGTGGTTGTCAATTCTGTTGCTGAGTGAGAGAGTTAAGTCCATCAATTCATAAGGTGTCATGAATATCTCCACAATCCTTCGATTCGTTTATTATCGTGTTCATATTGTCGTCCCTAAAGAGTAAGGTTTCGTGCTGGCCTGCGATTTTTTCTATATCGAAAATATCAACTCGTCATGCTGAATGCCAAACATATTCTATTAGAGCCAGAGTAATAGTTTGAGGTAAATGCACTTGATTTCATACCGTTGCAAGCCACAATCATCTGTTGCTGTTGCCTTCTCTATTTCTTAGTCGTGGTGAGAGTTCAGGGCACTGGAAAGCACCGCCAGTTCGTGTTCTAAGTCGCCGACTAAACGTTCTAGAATTGGTTTGGCATGGTCAATCGACAATTTGTCCTTATCGTTGATTAGCGGGTTTCCCGTATCTTGGCGAATGCCTCTCAGGACAACTGATCCAGAAACCGAATCGACGAGTTCATACTCAAAAAGTAGAGTAAACGTTTTGTCTCGTTTCCCCAGTGCCATTTCTACACCGGAGAAAATTAACCTTACAGGTATCACTTCTCTTACTGCGAGCGATTTAAGCTCAACCGATACGGCTGTTATTGCTGTCCGTAAAAGGAGAGTTGTCGGGCCTTTTTCCAGTGATAGAGGTAATTTCGTTTTCTTTGCGGTGTTGAGCAATACATTGTTTGAGGCAATAAGAATGTTTTCTAGAGCGGTCGCATTTACACTATTTTTTTCAACCGGCACTGGATGAAAGCGGATTGGGAGAAGGATAATATTTTCATAGTTACTACTCGAAAAGTCGGGTGCCTGCCAGCGCCAAACATTGGTTATGGCAGGATCTCCGATAGGCTGCAAGTTTGAATAGTCTGAGAGAAACCCGCTGCTGTCTTCACTTTGATAACTAGTTGGCGTGCAGGAGAGTAACAGTGGCAGAAAAAAGAAGAAGAGAAAGCGTTTACCCATTATGTACATAAAGAAACCTGCTTGAATGTCAGTTGAATCGGCGACTATACCTTGTCGGCAAAAGACTTTCATAAAAATCGCGATTTGTGATAAATTGTCGTCTGTTTGTTTAGCCAAATAAGAGTAAATTATCCGATCATGGAAAAACTTGCATTGCAATTGCTGCACTATTTCGAAAGAACGATTGTTGTCGTACTCATCCTTACGATGGTTTTGGGCGTAACATATGCAACCTTTGTCGCGCTTGGAGTAATTTATGAAAACGTGATTACAGGTGGATTTCACGGCGGTTCCCCGGACCATTCCATTGTACAAACAGGGCTATATCGCTTATACGGAAGTTTTTTGACGATTCTTTTAGGGCTTGAGCTGATCCATACGGTGAAAGTTTATTTCAAAGACAACTACATTAAGGTCGAGTCTATTTTCGTGATTTCAATTTTGGCTCTATCGAGGCATATTATCCAGCTTCATTTGGAAACCGTGCAGCCATTTCTTCTTGTCGGGCTCGCTGCATTAATGGGGGTCTTAATTGCAGGTTACATTGCTATGAGAAGAAACATTCAGTCATTGAAATAACCCATGGTCCCGGTCAGCGCGATGTATCAATTGGCTATAGTGTTACCAGCTGCCACCGAGCGCCAAATATAAATTAATTCGCTGCTCCAATTGTGCACGCTTGATTGATATCAGTTGACTTTCGGCAGCGATTGCTTGCTGTTGAATTTGCAGCGTATCTAATAATTCGACTTCGCCTTCCTTATAGCGTAATTCAACAATACGATAAGTTTTATTACTTTCTGTCGAAACTCTTGTTATATAAACTTCCCGCTTCGCTAGTATTTTCCCCTGATCAAGATTGTTTTCGACTTCGGAGAACGCTGTTAATGCCGATTTGACGTAAGTATCGAGGGCCTGTTGTTGATCAACGGACGCTAGTTTAAAGTCAATTTTACGTTTTCCTCCGTCGAACAAGGGCGTCAATAAATTTGCGCCTAATTGCCACGCGATATTGGCTGGGCTCAACACATCCGACAGGGATCGCGAAGCGCTGCTAACATTATTGACGAGTGAAAAACGGGGTAACTGCGCAACCTTCGCTTGATGCAGGGAGTTAAATGCAGCTGCGACGTTTCGCTCGGCAGACACTATGTCGGGACGGCGCTCCAAAATTTGAGAGGGTAAACCAGTGGGAGGTGACGCGGGAAGATCGGGCAGACTATCGGGAATATCGAGCTCCGCATTGGGATACCGTCCCAATAGAATTTCCAGGGCCCGTATGGCGTCTCTTTCAGAACCTTTCGTAGCGGTCAGTTGGTCTTGCGCAGAAGCGAGGTTCGAAGCATTTAGTGCAAGGTCCTGTCCAGAGGTCAGGCCATTGTCGTATTTTACTTGTGTTATACGCATGACTTTGATGAGTATCGATACGTTTTTCAGTGCTATTTTCTTTTGGACTTTGGCTTCGATCACTTTTAAGTATGTTTTCGCAACATTCGCCTGTAGTGAGCGTTTCGCGAATAGATAGTCTGCGGTTGAAGATTGCGCCGTCGCTTCTGCTGCCTCGACTCCAGATTTTATACGCCCCCAAATATCAAGTTCCCAGCTCGTGTTAATACCAACATTGCTACTGTTACTTGATGGTCCTCCGTCGGCCGTTCCGGATTGGCTTCTACCTAAAGACAAATCTACAGTCGGTTTTAGAGAAGCACCTGATTTTTCAGCCAGTAGCCAAGCCTTGTCCATGTTATTCGCTGCTAGCTTAAGGTCAAGGTTGTTGGCCAAGCCTTCGGCTACCAGTTCAAGCATGCGGGGATCGTTAAATCTACTCAGCCATTGAACCGAATCACTATCATTCATCGCTGAAATTTCTGGGGTTTGGCTAGACCACTGCGCAGGAGTCGAGGGTAGGTCCTTTATCGTTGGCATCTGTTCCTGCGTGGAATTGATGCCACAAGACGTTAGCATCAATACAGGGAGTAGCACTTTGACTATAGGTAACTTCACTTTGCACTCTCAGTTGGCTTAATACGCATAAATACCGTATATAAAACGGGTACGATCAGTAGTGTTAGAATTGTTGCAAAAGTCAGACCGAATACAATGACCACGGCCATAGATTGAAAAAACGCGTCGAAGAAGAGAGGTATTACGCCGAGCGCGGTAGTAAAAGAGCCCAGTACGACTGGGCGCATTCGACTGACGGCAGAATCAACAACAGCGTCAAATCTGGGCTTTCCTTCCTGTATTTCGGTATCCATTCTGTCGACTAATATGATCCCGTTTTGAATCAATAAGCCTGATAGTGAGAGGACACCTAATAAGCCCATAAATTCAAGGGGTATTTTTGTTACGACCAAACCGAGAACAATCCCGATAGTGGCGAGAGGGACGACTAACCAGATAACCAAAGGCTGTCGAATTTTACCAAATGAGACGACCACCACTAATACCATTGCGAGAAATCCCATAGGGATCGTAGACATTAAGTTGCCGTTAGATTCAGCGGAAGCTCCTGCCTCGCCGCCCCACTTGAAATTATAGCCTTCGGGCAATTCTATCGCTTCAATTTGGGGGCGAATACGATTTAGAAGGTCGCCAGCGAGCTCGCCTGGATAGGGGTCGGCCTGTGCCTTAATCCGAAAAATCCGGTCTTTGCTACGAATCTGGCCGTCGCGCCAAATGGTTTTAAAACCGTTGGTAACTTGCATAATTGGGACATTTTCACCCGTAACCGAACTCAACACCTGAATGTTTCCAATATCCTTTATTGTGGCAAGTTCCGAACCAGGTTGGCGTGAAATAATGGGAATTAAGTCTTCGTTCTCGCGAAAAGTTCCGACATTTTTACCTGAATAGAAATTGAGTAAGGCGTTTGCCAGATCGTTTCTCGAAACACCCGCACGGCGGCCATTGCTTTCGGAATAGATTGGTTCGATGACGCTAACGGGGTCACGCCAATCATCCTTGACCGACAGGGCTCCGCCGTCAGATGTCAAAATAGATGTTGCCTGGTTCGCAAGATCTCTTAATACTTTAGGCTCCGGTCCACTGAACTCGGCTTCGATTTTTGAGCCGCCTCCTGGCCCCATAACAAAACGCCATGCCTTCGCCTGAGCTTCCGGATATCCTTCTTCTATAAAGGATTGCACTTGAGGCATCAAATCATCAATGTTCCGGTAATCATCGGTCCGTACCAGCAGTTGACCATAGGCTCCGTTTGCAGATTCGGGTCCATAAGTAAGCATGTAACGAATACCACCGCCGCCAATCAATGTTTGTACCGCTTCCACTCCGGGTAAATGACTTACAAAGGTTTCGATCTCGCGCATATCGGCTTCTGTTCGTTCAATTCGCGTTCCTTCCGGTAACCAGTAATCAACAACCATTTGCGGCGTAGTTGATTGAGGGAAAAACCCTTGGGTTATAAATTGTGTAGCCCATAGCGATAGCGTAAAAAAGCCGATAATGATCGCAATCACAGTCCATCGAAATCGAAGAGCGAGGTTTAGCAGATTTCTATAGCCATTGGCAAACGTACTGGGGCTATTGTCATCGGTTTTTGTAATTTTGTCGGGAAAAATCCAGTAGCAAGCGAGTGGTGTAATCGTCATCGCGAGCAGCCAACTAAATAAAAGAGCGATCATAATTACCCAAAAAAGATCTCCGGTGTACTCAGCTGTTTCACCCGGTGCGAATCCAATTGGCGCAAAGGCAATGACACCAACCATCGTTCCAGCGAGTAACGGCCACTTTGTTTGTGTGACGATCTCACTGGCAATGTCGAGTTTTTTTCTGCCTTGCTGTATGCCCACCTGAATAGCTTCCGTTACAACAACGGCGTTATCGACCATCATTCCTAGCGCGATAATCAGCGCGCCTAAAGATATACGGTGAATGGGGATGCCGACCAGCTTCATCGTAGCTAGTGTTGCCGCTACGGTAACGAGCAGAATAAAAGTCATTACCAGGGCAGAATGTCGGCCCATGAAAACGAGTAATGAAATTATGACTATGACAAGTGCTGCAATGACGTTCATGACAAAGTTGTCGACAGATTCAGCAACAATTTGTCCTTGATGATAATACTCAGATACTTCCATGCCGAAAGGTCTACGACTTTGCGTGTCTAGCAGTCTAGCGTCTACCGCTTCGCCAACTTTTACGACGTTACCTCCCGACACTTGTGCGATCCCCATTGCGATGGCGGGTTTTCTGTTATATCGGACGATCTTTTTTTGGGGTGTTTTGTATCCGCGGTACACGTCGGCGATATCTTTCAAATAAATTATTTTCCCATCGACTGAAGTGGTAACCAATAAGTTTTGAATTGAAGCAACGGAGTCTATGGCCCCAGAGGGATCGATCACTAATTGCCGATCCCCGATTGCAACACTACCGGCGGAAACGACTGAGTTCTGTTGGCCCAAAATGTCGTACACTTTCTGCAGTGATGAACCTAAAACAGCGGCATTTTCACTAGAGATTTCTACAAAAATTGCCTCTTCTTGTTCTCCTGCTAGCTGGATTTTACCAACTCCTTTAACTTGCAGTAGTTCTTTTTGTAATTGCTTTGCGTATGCTCGTAATTCAGCGGGGTTAAATCCATCACCGCTAATAAAGTACAAAAGCCCGTAGACATCGCCAAAACCATCATTAATGATAGGTTCTGCCGCTTCTTTAGGTAGTGTGCGCTGTGCATCTTTAATTTTATTGCGTAACTTCGTCCAAACGATTTGGAGATCTTCTTTGGACTTCGAAAACTCGAATTTGATTTCGACGGTAATTTCGGACACACCTGCCGACGATTTCGAGCTAATCGCTTTCACTTCTTGCATTTGCTGCAATGCAGTTTCTAGCGGGTCTGAAACTTCTCTGGCTACTTCCTCAGGACTCGCTCCTGGGTAATTTGTAAAAATGAGCGCGTTTCTAATGGTGAATTCAGGTTCTTCAAATCTTGGCATAGTCTGGTAGGCATCCCAGCCTCCAAAGAGTATCAATAGAATTGCAATGACGCTTAATAGCTGGTTTTTTATCGAAAGTTCCGCAAGGTTCATTTTCTGGCCTCTGTGACTTATTGAACCCAAGGGCGAATTTTCATACCCTCGGATAGGTAAGACGTCCCCGTTGCGACAATGGTTTCGCCTTTCTTTAAGCCATTCAGAATGTTGAGGTTTTCGCCAATCCCGTCCTCCACAACAATTGTCTTTCTGGACACAGTCATCGATTCTTTGTCGACAACCCATGCATACGAATTATTTCCCTCAACCTCGATAGCGCTTAGTGGAATTCTAATTTCAGAATCGGCGTTTGAACCTGATTCTTTTTCAATCCAAACGACGGCGTTCATTCCCGGTAAAACAACCAGTTTTTCAGGCGCTTGAAACGCAAAGCTGACTTGATAAGTTTGGGAGGCATTGTCAGCTTCGAGAGAGGCCTCTTTGAAGACTGCTGGAATACGAAAATCAGAGGCCGCATCTAACACAATATATGTATTTGACGGTACACTTCGACGGCCACCAGCGTTCGCAAGAATACTAGCCGGCATATTTACCGTAGCCTCTAAACCTTTTGCTCCAAGAATGGTAATTGCGCCGTCTCCCGCCTGGACAAGTTGCCGTTTTTTCACTGATACTTTTGCGACGGCTCCGTCGAATGGGGCGAAAATAACAGCATCCTCGAGGGCTTTTTCTGCTATATCGAGTTGAGATTTGCTCACGTCGCGCTGAGATTTCCGCTGGTCAAAGTCACTTTGCGAAATGGCATCTTCCTTAATTAGACGGGCAGCGCGTTGATACTCTGTATCGGCGTTATCAAACTGAGCACGCGCCGACAGGAGTTTCGTCTGTAAGTCGCGCTGATCCAATTCGGCCAACACATCACCCTTATTAACAAGCTGTGCCTCAACGACATGGACCCGATTCAATGTACCGCTAACGTCAAAGCTCAAAATGGACAGTTGTTGCGACCGGATAACGGCCGGATAACGTAAAAAACTTGATTCATTTGTCGTGCCAATGGTGAATAATTTTGCAGGGCGTGTTTTTACGGTTGCGTCTACTGGTAGCGGTTTTGAATCACAGGCAACCAAGGTGAAAATGACAGTTGCCATCACAAAAATCTTCTCTAAACGCAGATTGAAAAGCCGAGCGTTAGCGCACTTACGAGTTCTCATGGTGTTTCTCTTTTCTTTGGTGGTCGATGAAATTTGTAAATTGAACGCAAGGGTACCTGTTAACCGAAGGGAGTACAATTGTTCTCGAAAGTCGGGTGTTTTTGCCAAAGAAACCGGATATCGGCGACAAATAATAAACTTTGGCGGGGACGAAAAGTCTGTTTTCTCGTACGGCTAGGTTATGGGCATAATATCGTGATTCGATGGCTACTTAACATTTTTTTACAGAATAACAAATCCGATAGAGTAGCTGTGATTTGGTTTAATTTGCCCAGATAGAGGCTCGAAGAGAATGAAGTGTAACCTTTGTTACCGGCCGCCTCAGCAGCTATGCGGCATTGCCGTACTCCGGGCGGATAGGGTAGAGTGGCCACGAACAGGGCGTTTGTTTTGCCTATACTCTTTACCGCTTCGATTTTGAATTCTTCTGGCGGCCGCCTCTGGCGGCCGCCCTCAGCAGCTTTGCGGCATTGCCGTACTCCGGGCGGATAGGGTAGAGTGGCCACGAATAGGGCGTTTGTTTTTCCTATACTCTGGAGATGGAAAACGAAGACTATTTGTTATCTCTCACCGCTCCACAGGAGAACAGCTTGTCGAAATTTTTAACATTTCCCAAGACGGATCGCTGCATCACACCGAGACCATCTCTAACCCACTCATTCATTCCCCCAACGATCTGGTGGCCACAGGCGAACGGTCATTTTTCGTAAGTAATGATCATTATCTAAGCGGTTTAGGAAGGAATGTGGAAGATTTTTTTGGGCTTCCTTTATCTGATGTTGTACATTTTGATGGCCAGTCTGCCACATCAGTGATCAAGCAACTGGCATACCCTAACGGAATTAATATGTCTGCCGACGGCAGCACTTTGTATGTTGCAGAGATCATGAGGCGCCACATCCGTGCCTGGCATCTCCAAGCCGATGGTAGCTTTATTGCGGGGCAAGCGTGGCCCATGCGCATGGGGGCTGACAATATTGAGATTGATGAAGCCGGAAACCTGTGGACAGCGGGCCACCCTAATATTCTGGCCTTGCCAGCACACGCCGCAGATCCCGCCTCGCTATCGCCTTCTATGGTGAGTATGATTAACCCAGCGACTAACGAAGTGAAGGAAATATTCTACAGCGCGGGCGATGATATAAGCGCCTCATCAGTGGCCGCCTACAGTCAAGGTACTTTAGTTATAGGGGCTGTGTTTGAAGAGCACGTACTGGTCTGCAGCAACCAATGAGGTACAACAAAGACTATTGATCAAATAACACCACATCATCAATCTTGTAACCCCGATTCGGATCTGAAGGATAATGGCCAGACAATTAGTAATCAATATGCGAGCAATTAGTATTTCTATCATAATGATGCATTGCCGAACTCTGGTTGTATAGAATTGAGTTGCCACAAATAGGGCTATAACTCTAGCCGTTGTTCGGCGAGCTTTTGTCGGGATACGGTGGGTGCTTCGTCAGCAAAAAAATATCAGCCTAAGAGAATCACTAGGATCTCTGGGAAAGACCGACGAAGGTCTGCTCCTAGCACATTTGGCTTGGGTCTACTCGAGGCTTTTTCGGGTCCGTAGTTGAAAGTAAAGCGGACTAATATCTGAAATTTTCCCATATGCTCACTTTTGACCCACAACTGACAATCAGCCCCTAATTTTATTCCTCGTTTTAGTCGCCACTTGTGAACCATCGCAGCAATTGCCAAAGACAGTTTTCTCGCAGTAGATTGTATCTAAAATCCTTAAAAACATGAACGGCTTTACTAAGCGAAAAGTACAGAAACAGTGTCACTTTATGTGAATAGTATCAGTAGCTTCTCCTGTCACATTTGTTCTTGTATTTACTTAATCTACTTCACGGGCGATCGCTCGTACGAATGCAATAGTCTCTTCCTCACGATTGGAGTGCTCCTCTCCTGTCGTGCCATAAGCTCGATTTGCTGAGAGTTTCACAACAACTGTGCCACAAGTTGGATTGACGAACACGAACTGGTTGTACACGCCAATGGCAGAAAATTCTCCCTCGTTACCTTCCGGAACCCACCATTGATAGCCGTAACCACAGGGGAAAACATGCCCGCCTACAATAACTTTTCCCGGCTGCAGATGTTCCTCGTTAGACTTGGTGGAGTCTTTTACCCATTCTTCTGGGACAACTTGCTGTTGCCCCCAGCGTCCACCATTACGGTATAACTCACCAATTTTTGCGAAATCTCGAGCGACAAGATTCAGCCCGCCAAGGGCCATTTCCATAACGCTTTTGTCAACAATCCAGTGACCGCTATGTTCCATTCCCAGTGGCTCACAGAGTTTCTCCTGCATATAATCCGCGATTGAGCGGTTTGTGACCGAGGTAATCAGCATCCCAAGCGCCTGCGTATCGGCTGAATTGTACTGGCAAAACGTACCGGGCTCCGTTCCACTTTCAATTCCTGCTACAAACTCGGCAAGTGACTGTTCTCCCGCCATTGCCCGGCCTAGGCGATGTATGTCCGATGAGCGATCACTGTAGTCCTCATTCCACCGGGCGCCAGATGACATCTGAAGAACATCGCGAATACTGACACCGTTGTAGGCACTCGGTTTTAGTGTATGCACATAATCGGTAATGCTGTCGTTTACATCGTTGATCAACCCTTCATCGATCGCAATACCTACGAGCGCCGAAATAAAGCTCTTCGCAACGGACCAAGAGATCCAGCACACATCCTGTCCACCAGTAAGGTAGTACTCTTCGGTTCGGATCTTCCCGTTTTTTAAAACAAGAACTGCACTGGTATCGGTGCTTGCGAGGAAGGCAGAGGTGTCCCTTTCTTCCCCCGAGAATTGAAAGGTTTTTGGTAGCGCTGTATTGGATCCAACCGGAAATTCAAATGGGGAGGAAGCAGCTTCCATTCGACTTACCGGGTAAATCTGATCCATTTTAACGAAGTTTTCGTGTTGCGGTTCGCCTGCGTAAAGATTAAGTGCCATTGCGGTGAAACTCCTCTACTAATTTTGGTTGTCGTTCTGCTTCGGACTAGGCTTGCTTCAGACTCATAAGTCCCATTTGCTGATATACCGCAAAATGATCTGAGAGTCCTCGTTGTTCACAAATTTTGCCGTCCCTGAGCCTTAGAATAGTCATGTCCCTGAACTCGACCGCTTGACCCGTTGGCTCAATACCATCGACTTTACCGAGATGTGTACCTCTGATCGTAAGCCGCACTACCACAAGGTCATCGGTGCAGATCAACTCATCAATCTGTTCTCGATAGTCAGGGAACTGGATCCTAATGCCCTCAGCCAATGCGCTGATGCCTTCGAGTCCCGATCCCCAATCCGTTCTTGGGTAGTCTGCCTTAAAGTCCTCGGTGTAAAAATCGCCTACGCGGGAAAGGTCCCCTTCGCTCCATATGACGCGGCAAGCGTCACGGACAATCATTTCATTACTCATTGCTAGCTCCTTTTCAGAAATTCAATATTAAGTCATTTGTACTAATTAAGTCAACTGTACTAAAATTGGTGTATAGTGACATCTAAACGAAACAAGGAACTTCTGTATGCGTAAGACGGTTACAACAAGGGCTAAATCGGATAAAGGTCGGCATTCTGCACAGTCGATCCTGGAAGCGGCAGAGCAGGTACTTATTCATAAAGGTTATTCGAACCTGTCCTTGCGAAAGGTTGCTGAGAAAGCAGGACAAACACTTGGTAGCCTTCAATATTACTATCCCAACAAGGGAGCTCTCATCGCCGCAATGCTGGATGCTGCGATAGGCAGATATCTTGATATGTTTGAACAGATTCGCCGAGATGCCGGAGACGACCCGCAATCACAATTTGTGCACTTAATACAGGGGATTACTTTTGACCTCAATGATTCTTTCACTACGCTATTCTTCCCGGAACTTTGGTCCATGGCGAACCATGACCTACAGGCGACAAAATTAATGGACAAAATGTACGGACGCTACCGGAGTGTACTGCAAGAAGTAATTACTTTGATGAATCCAAAGCTGACAGATGTACAGGTCGAACGCCTGGCGCTTTTCATTTCTGCATCCTTGGAAGGTCACACTGTTTTTATTGGTCATGGCAAACCATGGAAAAAGGAAACAGCCAACATCGCTAATATGGCGACCCAGTCTTTTGTGTGGCTTATTAGAGAAGGGAAGATCTAGGGAGACTAAACGAAACTTCCCCGTTGAGTTGACTCGCATCTCGAACAAAAATAGATCAAGTGCAAAGTGCCATCAATTAAAGTCGGTAGCGTCTGCTTATGGCACGTTTGTGACCTTCAGTTGATTTCACGAACCAGCGGTAAAGGTCCCTCGTTGAACGTATAGCTGCCATTGTATTCCTAGCGGAGAGATGGCTAGCTGTTTGGCCCAAAAGAGCCGTGTCTGACGTCAACTATCTTGTCCGGCCATCGTTATTGTCGCCGAACAAAATAGTCCACTGACTTGAGACTTGCCTGCTTAATCCATTCGGCTAATGCTTTTCTTGATGGTTCAGTAATTTCAAACTGAACGGGCTGGTGAGTCTTCTGCTGAATAACCATTGCGCGACTGGAAATACAGTTTCCCGTCGATATGTCGTGAACGCGTAGCTTCACCAGGTCACAACCTTGTAACTTGCTGTCAATCGCTAGGTTGAATAAGGCCAAGTCACGTATTTTTTTATCGCGCTCTAAATGTATTCGTATAGACCAAATTTCTTGCATTTTCAGAGGGGGTCGCTGGCCGATCAGCTTGCCTTTATTCCAGGGCGTGCGCTTATGTTTTTTGGAAAAATTAAAAAAACGGAACATATTGGAATCTCCAATGGCGAATAGGAGCTCCGTATTTTCTTCCTAACCCGCTAATGTCGCTAACGATTGTGAAGCAGACGTAACAGGATTTTTGTGTCGGTGGTGAAAGATTGACCCACAAGAGGCACTAGGAAACAAATAAAGTTTGCTCAATAGCACGCGTTAACCGTCGTCAGAACTCTGAGAGCCAACACATCTTAGGTTGTTCTACCAGGTATCGAGAAAAGGATGAAAAATACAATTCAACCGGAAATTGGGCTGGATAGTCTTGAAGGTCGGGTTGCACGGAGTGTAAAAAAACTAGCCTTACTATTTGCTTTATATAATAATCATATGATTGATGGAAGTTAGGCAATTCCATGTAGGTTGCTTTTTTGTTATAGACAAAATCAAATGAGGGTGTTAATTCTTCCTGTACCGCTCTCGCGGCTTTGATAATAGAGTAAAGTATTCCCCTATCAGCTATGGCTTACAAGCCACTTAACTAGTTTGCGTTTGGAGTGTTTAGCGATGTTCAGTTTGATGTTTATTTTTTCGGGAAGATTAATTTATGCTAACTGAAATGAAGCTTAATGAAGCCAACGGTATAGTAGAAGTTACATACAATGGACATGTTAATCTGGAAGAGCGGAAAACGGGTTTAGAAAAGCTGTGCTCTTTGTATTCGCATATGAAACCGCTACCGATATTACTCGATGTTCGAAAACTTGAAATGAACTTAACAATGGAAGAGCAAAAGATATGGGGTGAGCATTTTGCGAACCACCCTAAACTTACTTATGCTCGCGCTGCTGTACTTCACGAAGAAAGCCATAACCCAAATCTATTTGTCGATACTTACGCATTTAATCAAGGCTATCTACTCGCGGAGTTTAGTGATGAGAAAGAAGCACGCAATTGGCTTAAAGAATATAAATAAGGCTTATTAACGAACCTCATATTGGTTTGTAACTGTAAACAATTCACCAAGAAAGCATAACTGTCTTTGAAAAAAATATCAGTTTTAGCGAGACATCAAAAAACTGAACTGACGTCGTGTTTACCAGATCCATATCTCCATATAGTCCGTCCTTTGGCACTTTTGGAGTATTAGACTTCGATAGATTCGAGCCGATTTTATGTCTGCGTACGAGCTAAGCGGACTAAAATATGAAACTAGCCCTTTGGATCACATTTACCCGAAACCGACATTTACGAATAGCGTACATGCTACCCATAGCTATAACAACGGGTCTAAAGAGCTCGTAACGGATGGCCTAGTGCAGCCAAATCACTGCATTTTCCCCACTGTGTCAGGCTACATTATCGCGAAACCGTAAAAATTAATGGATAAACCATAGTAAATTGATAGCTCTTAACAGTGAGCGAGTGAGAGATGTATTGCTAGCAGCTTGCTTCAAGGTGTCAATGTCATCCGGTCCCAACCATTCTCCATGCAACATAACTCCCGAAATAGACTCTAATGCCTTGATATTTTCAAGTGGGTTTTCAGGTACCAATATCAAATTGGCAGTATGCCCAGCTAGGATTTTACCTGTTCTGTCGAAACCCAGTACATCAGCACTGATACTTGTTGCGGACCTTAAGGCATCATAAGAAGATATCCCACTCTCTACGAGTAATTCAAGTTCCTCCAACATTGACTTGCCAGGGATAAGTCCAAAACCGCCAGCGTCGGTACCTACAATCATTTTAACGCCTTTGCTGTGTAGGGTTTCTGTTGCCCGGGAGAAAAAATCTGTGTGTGGCCTTTCGTAATCAGAGACATCCTTGTGACTCCAATAATCCATAGAGCCTTTTTCAATTAACTTAACCAACGGGTTGATTGTTTCTGAGCCCGGCTGATCTAAGTATTTTCCTTTTGATTCAGCTACATTCACTAAGCGTTTATGTGCGATTAACGTTGCTACAATAACATCATCACTATCGATTAAGCGTTCTGCAATCTTTACCACCTCACGAGCGTTCAATTTGTCACTAAGTGCATGCCAAACCAAGGTTTCCGTATGCTCGAGTGTTTCAAACCCTTGCCCGACAGATGCCTGCCAGGGGATTGTAAAAGGTTTGTGATACGGCATTTCTTTTTCTCGTATACCTTCAGGTGAATGACCTGTAATTTTCATGTTTAGCTTGCGTGCTTCTTTAACTATGGCGTTGAAGGCTGGCTTAGTTAGGTTTGAGTAGAGCTTTATCGTAGTAAAGCCTGCTTTATGTTGACGTCGCACAGCATTAATCGCTTCTTCCTCGTTGTGTACGAGTTGCTGAATTATATTGGCATTTGGGCCAGGGCTATTGAGAATCGGTCCGGTAGTTATGAAATCAGGTGCCAATAACTCTCGGCTCTTAATACGTGTTTCTAAACCCACATGAAATGGGTAGCCGGACATATTCCTAATACCTGTTACCCCGTAAGATAGATAGCCTGCTAATTCAGCTTCGTCACTGACATGTACATGAGCGTCTATTAAACCTGGCAATATATATTGACCTTTACCGTCTATTAGCACTGTATTGGGGCTAATGTTATCGGCATATGCTTGTTCATCTGCTGCTTCTATTGACGTAATTATACCATTTTCTATAGTGATAGTTTGATTCTTAAGGGCGTGTGGCGTACTTAATGACATGGGAATGACATGAACATGGGTAATGACTATCTTGGGAGAAGGAGTGATCCCACGTTCAATAATCGCTGGAAGAAATGTAAGTTGAAACAGCATCCATATAAATAGTAATACGCACACAGCGCAAAGTGATAATACGTTTTTTTTCATTTTTTCCCGCCAGGCTCATTCGTATAGTCAAGTAATGTGTAACAGAAATAGCGCAGTAATTGTAAAATATAAACCTGTGAGGCGCTAAAAGTAATTAAGCGTTCGGGGATCACTAAGCATCGAAAAAAAAGCGACCTCGGTACCTGACTTAAGATACTAACGAAAAATGAGAACCCTGATACAGAAATGAGTCGGGGTTTTCTTTATCTGGCGGTTGAATATGATTACGATGAAGCTAGCCTACTATTCATCGTGTAAGGTCCGAAGTTGGAAAAAGTCCGTGCCCGAATTGCAGATAGAAGCGCTGCGGTCATGGATGGCAGTATCTCATCGGAATCGAGCAATTTACCTGAGTTGTTGTCCTGGGAGCAACGACTGCAACAGACCAGAGTGTGGCCATACGACATGACCATATACTTGCGTGTTTTCCTCTATGTTAGTATCGGGCTGTCTTCCTGGATTGGTGCGGCACTGGTCGAGCGCTTCATAGATGCTTTTTTCGGTTAGCGCGGACGTCTTGAAGACAGTATTGAACTTCATAAAAATCTCAAAGAGTGAATTCAAAGTGTCCCTTTCAGGCACATTTGGAGCATTGAAACCCAATCAGTATAGGACATTTTTATGTCCGCTTTCGAAGATATAGGAGCTCTGGACTGACGTTACTCCTTTAGCGGGATATTGATCCGAAGGTACCTAAAGTAGAAGCTAAGTCTGATCTCGATCAATACCTTTAAACAATCCCATGTTAATCTGCTGCGCGTCTAATCCTTCAAGTTTATGGAAGCCATTTATGTGTAGCTTAGCTCTACAATCCCCCTCTTTGATCAAAGGTCTCTTATCCATACCGTCGAGCTGTCAGGAAACGTGTCATGGGTGTTTTTGAGCGCTATCTTAGTTATTGGGTGGGATTGTGTATTCTATCCGGTGTTGTATTAGGGAACTTCTTCCCTTCCCTATTTGTACTAATTGCTAGCTGGGAATATGCCCATGTAAACCTACTGATTGCCGTTTTAATTTGGTTGATGATTTACCCAATGATGATTCAAGTAGATTTTTCGTCCATAAAAGATATTGGACGAAAGCCGAAAGGACTATTTCTCACCCTTACGGTTAACTGGTTGATTAAACCATTCTCAATGGCAGCACTTGCTTGGCTATTCTTTCATACTTTTTTTGCTGCTTTCGTGGCCCCTGAAACAGCGAATGAATACATCGCGGGAATGATTCTTTTAGGTGTTGCTCCCTGTACAGCTATGGTTTTTGTATGGAGCCAATTAACAGATGGAGACCCCAACTACACTTTGGTTCAAGTGTCGGTCAATGACATTATCATGATCTTTGCCTTCGCACCTATTACTGCTTTTTTGTTAGGCGTTTCAAATATTACTGTTCCTTGGGAAACTCTCTTGTTATCGGTAATTCTTTATGTAGTTTTACCGCTGTTCTCAGGGGTTTTAACTAGAAGATTTTTACGTGATCACGTGAAAGGCTTTATTGGTCGTCTCAAGCCCCTATCAATCATCGGTTTGTTAGCAACGGTAGTTCTTCTTTTTGGGTTTCAAGCAGAGACCATTATTGAAGAGCCTCACAGTATTGTGCTGATAGCAATACCGCTTATCGTTCAAAGCTATGGAATTTTTTTCATTGCATACTTTGCTGCTCGATATCTAAAACTATCTTATAATATTGCTGCGCCCGCTGCGCTTATTGGAACCAGTAACTTTTTTGAGCTAGCGGTTGCGGTCGCTATTTCATTGTTTGGTTTACATTCAGGAGCAACTCTTGCGACAGTAGTGGGCGTGCTGGTTGAAGTACCAGTGATGTTGTCGCTAGTTAAATTCTCAAATAATACCAAGCACTGGTTTCGAGGATGATTACCCCAGCCTCCCTTATCCAAACATTGATGTCGGTATATGGCACTTTTGCGACCCAAATTTGATCACACAAACCAGCTTTTAAGGGTCCGTTGTTAAAGGGTTAGCTGCCGTTGTATTGCTGATCGATAAAACCGTCGGTAGTTGACCCTTTTCTGACATCTAGGTGGTGTACGAATGCTTCCTCCGAAACGGACATTACATAGTAAAAACAGTGTGTGATGGCGGTCAAAAATTAGCTTTTCATTTGCCTAGGTACCTACAGAGATTTAAGACGATCAGAAGGGCTGACGACACCTTTCCCTCCTCTGTTGACAACGTGTGTGTAGATTTCCGTGGTGGCTACGTCAGAGTGCCCTAATAACACCTGAATCGTCCGTAAGTCATAACCAGCTTCTAGTAGGTGTGTAGCAAAGCTATGCCTAAAGCTATGTGATTTAGCGGGTTTGTTAATACCTGCTTGTTTAATTGCTTTACGGATATGTTTACTGAGAGCTGAGGGGTGGAGGTGGTGTCTTCTTATTGCATCTGATCGTGGGTCCTTACCTACTCTGCTAGAAGGGAATAGAAATTGCCATGTGGTTTCTCTGGCTGCACTGGGGTATTTACGATTCAAGGCATCCGGCATATATACGTCACCATATCCTTCATCCAGATCTTGGGCATGTATCAATATCACCTTTTCAATTTGGCGCCTGATCGGCTCTATAAGGCCTTGGGGTAACATGGTCGTCCTGTCTTTGTTGCCCTTGCCGGCACGGACGAAAATATTATTACTACCAAAATCGATATCTTTAACACGAAGTGATAATAATTCGGCGCTACGAAGCCCTGTACCGTACATCAGTTCAACCATTAGCCGTGGCGTGCCTGAAAGAAATGATAATGTGTCGGCAATTTCCTGTTGGGTGTAAACAACAGGGAGTCGACGTGGTGCTTTAGCGGGTGAAAAGGAGAGATCATCAATCACGAGACCCATAAATCTTTTATAAAGATAAACGAGTGCGTTAAGCGCGATCTTTTGAGTATTCACCGAGCAGAACTGATTAACAGCTAAGTGGGATAGAAATGCTTCCACATCAACGCTACCCAAATTTTTGGGGTGTTGCTTGTTATGAAAATAGATAAAGCGTTTAACCCAATGAACGTAGGTTTGCTCGGTTTTATAGGCTAGTCCTTGTTGTCGAATATGTAGGCGAAGTTGGTCGAGAAAGCGAGTTGGCTTGGTTTGTAATTTATGACGTATATCATCCATGAGTACACCTATACTGTTTTTCTATACAGTATTGTCGATCTTTTCTAGGCTGTCAAACTCGACCCAAATAATGGGACCCCTTTCCCTTTATCTTGGAAATAAAGCTCTAACGTATTGATTTTGATGGCTAACAATATATGATCTTAGTGAAGGGATTGAATATGCGGGCTTCGGATTGGCTCTTTTTTGCAAAACGCACTTCTGTCTAAATACTACTATCCCTTTGAATTATAATAAATTAATGCCTGTGATCGCATTACTTGAAATCCAAATAAGGCGCCAAAGTAATAGAAGGCCACAGGCTCTTGAATAAGCTGTTAAAGACAAGGATAGCTATGAGGAAGATTTCAATTTTGTGTTTATCGTTACTTGTAACAGGGTGTGCGACGACATACAAAACATATCAGTATGGTCCTCTAACCAATAGTTATTGGAACAATTACTCCATCACCGATTTGCCCCAAGCTGAATTTCAGTTAGAGTTTTCGAAAACAAAGGGTCATTGTAATGTCGAGGCTTACAAGCTTCCTGTGCCATCCCCTAGCTGCGTTCAACCACCGAAGGATGATTGCACAGGAATGACAGGCTTTGCATTAGGTTTTTGCCAGTCGTATACGCCATCTATGAAGTGCGATTACAGTGCAGTGAATATAGCTAAAGATGCACGAAACGAAATATTTAAAAATTGTATGATATCTAAAGGATGGCAATATGAAACAAAACAAGGGCCAGGTGGAGATTCTTCGGGAGGTATATTTGAATATGTCGCTTATGATTCCAGCAACAAATATTTCGTAAAGCAAGGGACGATAACAAACACCGGCTCAATGTACTCTGCCGTTGTAAGAAGAAATAAAAAGGGGAGCTCATCGGACTCACATCAAGGAGTCTATTATTTTGACGTAAGCAGAAATACGCTAAAAGTAGATAATAACCCCCCTGTAGCTATTGGCAAAGGAAGTGCTGCTGAATTTATTTTACAGAGACTCAGAGCGTATTGATAATAATCTTTAACAAGTGTGGCAAAGCGTCCGCTAAAAGCGTTGCTTCGCAACAACGCGGCGTATTCCACAGGCGTTATGAGTAATTACCATGAATACTGAAAAGGAGTCTTGGTGGCAAAGATATGCTAGATGGGACTTGGTCCTATCGTTATTGGCTTGTTTCGTATTAGTAATTGGTGGGCTTTCCTATGTTTTATCCAATTAATAATCAAGTAGCACCAGCATACAATCATGCACTACTGTCCAGCATACTCTTTATGGTCTGTTGTCATATGCTACCTTTCAATAAATTGGTTAAGTGCCAGAAGTTAAAGTCACTCATAACAAGACGCTCAAGCGGGCAAAGTGCTGCGCACTTCGCCCCTTAGCTTGGCGTTAACAGTCCTGGGACTAAAAATGAGAGCATTGTTTGTCGCAACCTTAGCTACTCTTTTATTGGTCGGTTGTGCCAGTAGCGGAATCGTGAAGGGAGAATTCAGTAAAGCTACTCTCT
>Ga0206127_1000780_pt1 | contig 37916 bp, 33 predicted proteins | sample Helgoland_Spring_6_FD_148646 | JGI IMG/M metagenome (GOLD analysis project Ga0206127, IMG submission 148646) | Pelagic subsurface seawater microbial communities from Kabeltonne, Helgoland, North Sea - Helgoland_Spring_Bloom_20160419_1 | ecosystem: Environmental > Aquatic > Marine > Epipelagic ...
TAGTAAGTTATCATCTGTACAGGGTTTATCAGGAGAAACAACTTCATCAATTCATTATAATGCCAGTTATCAAAGATTATTTATCGGTTATGAAAACGGATTGTTAGAGGTGGTAGACAATGATGGCTCAATAACAATTTCATCAGATATTGTAAACTTTAATCAATCAGGAGAAAAAAGTATAAATCATATCAAAGAGTTTGATGATAAACTTTATTTATCAACTCCTTTTGGCATTGTAGTCTATGATATTAAAAAATTAGAGTTTGGAGATACTTTTTTTATTGGAAACAACTCTAGTTCTCTAGCAGTTAATCAAATAGAGATATTTAATGGGTTAATTTATGCAGCAACCGATAGAGGTATTTTTACTGCAGATATAACAAGTGATTTACTCATTGATTTTAATAATTGGAATGAGCAATTTTCTGGAAGAAATTTTAGTCAAATCTCATTATTTGACAATCAATTGTATGTTGCAGAAGGTGTAAGATTGTATCAATTAAGTAGTAGTATTTTAGTCGAAATAAGAAATTTTTCACAAAACATTTTAGCGATTAAATCTTCATCTTCTCATTTGTCAGTTACACTAAAAACCTCAGCAGAGGTTTTAGACACCTCAATGAATAATGTATTTCGATTTGCTGCAACTACAGAATTCGATTTTACTTTAAATAATTCATATTTTGAAAATGATATTGTTTTTTTAGCTTCCAAAGAATTCGGAATTTTAAACTCAAATTCAAGTCAATTAACAAGTTTTACAGAAATTCATCCAGAAGGTCCTGTGTTTAATGATGTTTTTTCAATTACAGCTCAAGATAATAGTTTGTGGGCAGTTTACGGGGGGTATTCTGGTACTAATTCTCCCAACCTTAATAAATATGGCTTTAGTCAGTTTAATGGAGAAAATTGGATTAATACACCCTATGACGCTAATTTACCTGTAACAGACTTAACTCATGTTTCTATTGATGCAAATTCAGAGAACAGAGTTTATATTGGTTCGTTTGGTTCAACATCTCAATTAAATAGTCTATCCACAGGGGGTTTGGCAGTTGTAGAAGACAATAAAATTACCAATTTCTATAATAATTTAAATAGTCCTTTAGATGATATAGATGCAAGAGAAGCATATGTTTCAATTAGGGTGGCAGGTACAGCTTTTGATAATCAAGGTAATTTATGGGTTACAAATGTTGGAGTATTATCAGAATTAAAAAAACTTTCCCAATCTGGGCAATGGACGAGTTATAATTTGTCATCATTAACAACAAATAAAATTGCTATTGGTTTAAATGAAATAATAGTAGATAGAAATGGAATAAAATGGATAGGAACGAGATCAAATGGTGTTTATGCTTTTAGTGAAAATGGAAATAGAATGAAAGCACTTGTAGCCACAACAAACTTAGGAAACTTACCTGATTTAAACGTAAGAAGTGTTGCCGTAGATAGTAATAATAGAGTGTGGTTAGGTACTAAATCTGGTTTAGTGGTATATTCTAATGCCTCTGGTGTTTTTGATGATAATACACCAAATGCGAATCCAGTTGTAATTAATGGAAATGAAGATGGGTTTGGAGAAAGGCTTTTAGGTGATCAAACAATTAACTCTATTGTTATTGATGGTGCAGAAAACAAATGGTTTGGTACAGATAATGGTGGTGTTATATACACAAATCCAGATGGTCAGAAAACTCTAGCTAATTTTAGCATGCAAAATTCTCCTTTACCCTCAAATCAAATTATAAAAATAGCAGTAGATGATAGTTCTGGAAAAGTATATTTTGCTACCAACAAGGGTATTGTTGCTTATAATAGTAAAGTTGCACCTTTTGGTGAGGTTTTGGGTGATGTTTATGCTTATCCCAACCCTGCTCTTAAAAACCACGAGACGGTTACTATAGATGGCAGAAATGGAACTCATTTGCCAAAAGGAACGAATGTAAAAATTCTTGATGTTGCCGGTAATTTAGTTTATGAAAGTAATGTTGTGGAAGGACAGGAATTACAAGGAGGTAAAGTTGTTTGGAATAAAAAAAATCTTGCAGGTAACAAAGTAGCTTCAGGTATTTATATTGTTTTACTATCTAATGACGATGCGTCAGAAACAGCAGTTACAAAAATAGCAATCGTAAACTAATGGCAGTTGTAGCAACAAAAGCCATTGTGTTAAGTTCTCTTAAATATAGTGACTCCAGTTTAATTGTAAAATGTTACACACAGAAAGAGGGATTAAAAGCATACTTAATTAGAGGTATTCTTAAGCCTAAAAAGGGAGGCTTAAAAGTGGCCTATTTTCAACCATTGACTCAACTTAATATTGTTGCAAGTCATAATACTAAAGGTACTTTAAACGCCATAAAAGAAGTACAAGTTTTTAATCCATACAAAACCATTTACAAAGACATTATAAAGCAATCTGTTGTAATGTTTTTGTCAGAAGTTTTATCTTATTCTATTAAAGAAGAAGAAAAAAATATTCCGCTTTTCGATTATTTAGAATCAGGGCTTACATGGTTAGATTTGCATGATAAGATTGCAAATTTTCACTTATTATTTTTATTAAATCTTAGCCGTTTTCTTGGGTTCTATCCAGATTTATCAGAAAAAGATAAACTTGGTTTTGATTTGGTGGAAGGGGTTTTCACAGATGTTACTTCTCAGAAAAATGTTATAGTCGGAAACAATTTTTTTCAATTTAAAAAGCTTTTAGGCATAAATTTTGATAAGATAGAAAACGTGTCTTTTAACAAACACGAAAGACAGGTAGTCTTAAAAATAATAATTAGATATTTTGAACTACATTTGGACGGATTTAAAAAGCCTAAATCACTGCAAATTTTAGAAACAGTTTTTAGTTAATGAGATATATAGTTTTCATATTCTTTTTTTTAGTCAATAATTATTCTTTTTCACAAAAAGTAAAGATTGTAGATAAAAAAACAGGCAAAATTGTCCGAAATGTAACTGTTTATAATGAGTCTTTAACCATTAACTTATCTTCAGACCATAATGGCTTTGTTGATGTTTCTGAATTTAATAAAAATGAAATTATTGTGTTTTCACACATTTCATATGCATTATTGAAGGTTCATAAGTCTAAATTATTCAAACAAAAGTTCATCGTCAATTTAACAAATCAATCAGAACAATTAGATGAGGTTGTATTATCTGTTTTTAAGAAAGCGGAAAAAACAAATAGAATTGCAGAACAAATTGCTGTTGTGTCTGCAAGGGATATTCAGAAGAGATCTCCTCAAACTTCTGCAGATTTATTAGCGACTATTCCAGGAATTAAAGTTCAAAAATCTCAATTTGGTGGAGGAAGTCCTGTAATTAGAGGAATGGAGTCTAACCGTGTTTTATTGGTGGTTGATGGTGTTAGAATGAACAATGCTATTTATAGAAAAGGGCATTTACAAAGTTCTATAACTGTGGCGCCTAATATGCTAGATAAAACAGAAGTTGTTTTTGGCCCATCATCTGTAATTTATGGTTCTGATGCGCTAGGAGGTGTAATTCATTATTACACAAAAACACCAAAACTATCTGAAGAAGATGAAGTGAAAAGTCAGTTATTTTCTCGTTTTTCATCGGTGAACCAAGAAACCACTACAAATGTTTCTGCTGAATTAAGTTTTAGTAATTGGGCTTCTTTTACAAGTATTTCTTATAGTGATTTTGGCGATTTAAAAACTGGGTCTAATCGTAATCATGGTTTTGATGATTGGGGTAAAGTATTTTATTATTCAGATAATTTAAACGGAAATTATAGCGAAAGTCCAACTAAAAATTCGAACCCAGAATTATTGCTAAATACATCTTATACGCAAACAGATATATTACAGAAATTCTTTATTCCATTATCCAAGAATACAGATTTAAAAGTTAATTTACAATATTCAACTTCTTCAGATGTGCCAAGATTTGATCGTTTAACAGAATTAAGAGATGAAACAGACAATTCAAATCTTAAATTTGCCGAATGGTTTTATGGTCCTCAAGATAGATTATTAATTTCTTCACAATTACTGATAAATCCAGATAAAAACTGGATAGAAAATGGCGCAATTACAGTTGCCTATCAAAATATTAGCGAAAGTAGAATTCAACGAAAATTTGGAAGTTTAGAGCGCTCGTATAGAAATGAAAAGGTAAATATTTTCAGTGTAAATGGAGATTTTTCTGTTTCACTAAATAAAGAGAAAAAGAAAGCAATCTCTTACGGTTTTGAGTTCGCATATAATGACGTTATTTCTAATTCTTATGGAAAAACATTAAACATTTCTGATGGAGAAATAAATGGCTTTTCAGGTGATTTTAATGTTCAGTCTCGTTATCCTGACGGAGGAAGTAATTATCTCAGTTCTGCTGTATATGCTGGTTATAAACAAGATATTAATAAAAAATCGACGTTAAACACGGGTATTCGTTTTACAAACACCAATTTAAATGCAACTTGGATTGATGAACGTTTTATTGTATTAGAGGATAATGATATTAGTGCAAATAATTCTGCTTTAACGGCTACATTAGGTTATGTGTATAGACCAAATAAAAATTGGCAATTAAATAGTGTTATTTCATCTGGCTTTAGATCTCCAAATATAGATGATGTTGGTAGGGTTAGAGAGAAGTCTGGAAATATAACCATTCCAAATATTCATGTGAAACCAGAATTTGCTTACAATGCAGAAATTGGAATTCAGAAATATTTTAATGACAAAAAGTTTCGTCTTGGAGCAAATATTTATTACACATTGCTAGATAAATACATTCAAAGAGACTTTGTATACAATACAGATGGAAGTGTTTTACAAGTAGAATTTGACGGAGAGTTGGGTGACGCAATATCTAATCAAAATAAAGGAAATGCATACATTACAGGTTATACAGCTAATTATTTAGGAAAAATTTCGAAGACTCTGAATACTTCTGGTTTTATAACGTATACAAAAGGAAGAACTTACGATTCAAAAACACCAATGTCCTCTATTCCGCCTTTATTTGGTCAGTTTTCAATGAATTATACAAAGCATAAATTTGAATTTGGGGCTGATTTAAGATTTAATAGTAAAAAAGACATAGAGGATTTTAACTTTACCGAAGGGATAGATAACCATGATTTAACCCCTATTATTGACACAAGTATCGTTGATGTAGATGAAACTAATTATGTGGATAAATACTATGGTACACCAAGTTGGATAACTCTAGGTATAAATGGTAGATATCTTATAAACGATAAACTCTCTGTTCAAGCAAGGTTAAGTAATTTGTTTGATGAACATTATGTAGAATTTGCATCAGGAGTTTCTGCTCCTGGAAGAAATTTATCAGTTTCTTTTGTTGCTAATTTTTAATTTTATTTCTTTTTACCCTCTTCAGTAAAATTTTCGGTCAAAGATTTTTCTGTTTTTATGATACAAACAATTACAGAGAGAAATACGAGGGCCATGGGTTGCCAAGTAAATTCTTTGTTAACAAAATTGGCTAACACTAAACCGCCTAAAAAAGAAATACCAGAATAAATTATCAAGTTTTTCGTGAAAACAGTGTTTGCAAAATCCCATATTTTTTGATTCAGCATCGTTTTGTGTGTTCTATAACCATACCAATTATTTATTTTCTTTGGCGGAAACTTCCAAAGAATAATGCTCAATAAGAATAGCAAACCATTTGTAGTTAAGATATAAGTGATCGGATTCATCTGTTTTAATGTGTTTTTTTCGTTACTGTTCGTTTTTTTTTGTTCTCAACAATCCTTCTTGTGCAAAAGAGGCAATTAATTTTCCATCTCTTGTAAAGATATTTCCTTTTGATAATCCTCTCGCCCCAAAAGCGTTTGGAGATTCTGCTGAGAATAACATCCAATCATCAAAATCGAAATCTCTAAAAAACCACATAGAGTGATCTAAACTCGCTGTTTGTGTGTTTCCAAAATTGTATTTACTAGCGTTTGGGTTAAAAGCTGCGTTTAAAACATTGTAATCAGAAATATAGGTTAATATTTCTTGTTTTGTTCTAAAATCCATTTTCTGTTTTTCACCTTTTAAACGAAACCAAACTTCTTCATTTGCTGGTAAATCTTCTGGGTTTAGTGGGTTTGGAATTCTTACGGGCTTAAACTCAATAGGCCTTTCAATACTCAAAAAGTATTTCATTGATTTTGGTAAAAAATCACCAAATTGTTCCAACATATCATCCCAACTAAATAATTCTTCGGGTTGTTTTATGTTTGAATCAAACGTTGTTTGATGTTCAAAACCATCTTCTTTTTTATGAAATGAAGCTGCTAAAATAAAAATGGTTTTATCATGCTGACTTGCAGTAACTCTTCGTGTAGAAAAACTACCACCATTTCTTACTTCGTTTACATTGTAATTTATAGGAATCGTTAAGTCTCCTGCTTCTAAAAAATATGAATGTAAAGAATGGAGTATTCTGTCTTTAGGTATTGTTCTGTAAGCTGCATTTACAGCTTGTGCTAAAACTTGTCCGCCAAATACAAAAGGACTTCCAATGGTAACACTATTTCCACTAAAATTATTATTTCCTAAATCTTCTAAATTTAAAAGTGCAATTAATTCTGTACTATTTTTCATGTTTAATTTCTATAGTTTTAAATGGAAATTTTTGTTGAAAAGGTTTGGGTTGAACTCTTTGTAAAAATAACTTTAAAATTTTATTAGTAATCGTTTTTTTATGACGAAGATACATGGTTAGATCTTGAGGAACTGCGCCAACAGAACTTTTTATTTCGCTTGCAGTTCTGCCAAAATTAATCGTTTTTAGTTTCTTACTGATGGCAATTTCTATATAATGATATAGCATTCTTTGGTAAATTGCATATTCTCTGTTTTTTTGATAATCAATACCAACAAAATGTGCGTCTAAAGATTTGTTATTGATAACGCCAGAGATGAAACCAACAATTTTATCTTCTAACCAATAAGACTTTAAGATATAATCATCACCAAATTTTTCCTTTAAATGTTTATAGGTTTCTAAATTAAAATTTCCCAAATTAAATTCTGCATTCGAAGCAACTTTTTCATACAAAGCTGTCATTTCAGGTAGTTTTTGAGAAATATTTATTAAGGTAACGTCTTCAATTCTTAAATCTAAACTTTGCTTAAACGCTTTTTTAGCTTTTACTCTAAACTTTGTTTTCAATGCAGCTAAATAATCATCGAAATTTTTCCAATTATCGTTTAATTTGAGTTGCATATTGGGTTCTACAGAAAAAGTATGATATTTAAATTCTTTTAGTTCATCGGTAATAAATAGAGATTCTTGAGCAAAGTCTTTGAGTAAAAAGGCATCTATTTGTTTTTTTAATTTCTTGTTAGCGTTTACAAAATGATTCAGACTTTCTGCAAGTCTTTTTATAATTACTTTTTTATTTTGGTTTTCTTTTATAAAAACGCCATGTTCTCCGGTTACAAATGTGTTCCCACAAATTAATAATTTTAATGGTTTTTTGTCAGGAAATATGTTTAGTTTTCTACCGATATTTTTTAAAAAGTCTAACTCACTTTTAATAGAATTTAAATAAAAATCTATGATTTTTAAACTAGCAAAAGCAATCGGAGAATTATTTTCATCAACCAAAACAACATAAGAAAATATTATTTTTGGGTGATTCTTTTCTAGTGATTTTAAAAAGTTAGGATGAAAATATATATTTTTTGTACAGCCTAAATCTTCCCATATTTTGACAGGAATTTCATCTATTGAAGAGAAATATAAAGCGTTATTTGTGTTTGTGCAACAGATCAAATTAATTCATATAATGTGTTAAGTTTTCAACACTGTCTAATCGTGTTTTCAACTTTGCATAGTTCCGTTTTTTTTGACAAATAATATACTATTTAATTAAAATAAATATTTTTAAATACAACATAAAGATGCACAAAAAACCTGAATCATTAAAATTTTATATAGAAATGCAATAACAACGAGAATATCCTTTTTTACGCAATAAATAGATTATTGATACCTCTTATTTTAAATTTTAATGCAATTTGATATTAAATTGAATGTTTAAACTAGCATTAAACCCATCTATTTATTTTTATTTATTCTAAATAAAGTTTTATATTTGCAAAATAATTATTATTATGATTGTTTTTTATACTCCAAGTAAACCTACAATTGAATTAACGCAGACATCTGTTTGTGATAATGTCTGTTCTGCTAATTGTATAACACCAAAAAGTAAGTGTTGTAATAAGTACAAGAAAAAAGGCATCAACTGTAAGCGATGCCCTAACATATTGTTAAAAGTTGCTTCTTAAATTAAAAATGTGTTTTGTGCGGGTTTAATCTTTCGAGTCAATCTATCTCATGAAAGTTCAGTTATGGTTTTTTTTGTTTTGAACTATTTCAAGTAAATTGAATTAAGGTCCTTGAATAAAAAAATATCAAACTTAAAATTGATCCTTAAACATTTATTGAAAATAAAAACTAAACTTGTCTAATTGTTATTTAAATGCATTTAAGCCAGTAACATCTAAACCAGTTATTAAAAGATGAATATCGTGTGTTCCTTCATAGGTAATTACACTTTCTAAATTCATCATATGTCGCATAATAGAATACTCACCAGTAATTCCCATTCCGCCTAACATTTGTCTTGCTTCCCGAGCAATGTTTATTGCCATGTCTACATTATTACGTTTTGCCATAGAAATTTGTGCAGAAGTTGCTTTCCCGTCATTTTTTAATGTTCCTAATCTCCAGGCTAATAATTGAGCTTTGGTGATTTCTGTAATCATTTCAGCCAATTTTTTCTGTTGTAATTGAAACTGACCAATTGGTTTACCGAATTGTTTACGTTCTTTACAATAACTTAAAGCAGTATCATAACAATCCATTGCTGCACCAATTGCTCCCCAAGCAATTCCGAATCTTGCAGAATCTAAACATCCTAAAGGGGCTCCGAGTCCAGATTTATTTGGTAATAAATTTTCTTTTGGCACTTTTACATTATCAAAAATAAGTTCTCCTGTTGCAGATGCACGTAAAGACCATTTATTATGGGTTTCGGGTGTTGAGAAACCTTCCATTCCACGTTCTACAATCAATCCATGAATTCTACCTTCTTCGTTTTTTGCCCAAACAACAGCAACTTGTGCAAAAGGTGCATTAGAAATCCACATTTTTGCTCCATTTAAAAGATAATGATCTCCCATATCTTTAAATTTGGTTTCCATTCCTGATGGATTAGAGCCGTGATTAGGTTCTGTTAATCCAAAACATCCCATCCATTCTCCAGAAGCTAATTTGGGTAAATATTTTTTGCGTTGGGCTTCATTTCCGTAGGCGTAAATTGGATACATCACCAATGAAGATTGTACAGAAGCAGTGGAGCGAACTCCAGAATCTCCTCGTTCTATCTCTTGCATAATTAATCCGTAAGAAATTTGATCTAAGCCTGCTCCTCCATATTGTTCAGGGATATAAGGTCCGAAAGCTCCAATTTCAGATAAACCTTTTATAATTTGAGTAGGAAATTCAGCTTTCTGAGCGTACTCTTCAATAATAGGAGACACATCGCGTTTTACCCACTCTCGAGCAGTATTTCGAATTAATTTATGTTCCTCAGTTAATAAACCATCTAAATCGTAATAATCAGGAGCTTGAAAGAGATCTTTTTTCATTCTTATTTCTAATTGAATTATTTTGATTCTATATTTGTGTAAATCTAAACAAATTTAATGTTTTATGTTTAAATTAAGTACCTGTTATTTTAGAAAGTAAATAATTTTAATATTGAAGTGGATTAAAGTTAAAGATACAAAATCTATTAAAAGTTGATGTTTTCTATTAAGTTTGTAATAATGAAATACACTTTAGGAAAAGAAGAACGGTTAAAAAGTAGAAAACTTATTGAGAGACTCTATGAAGAAAAAAATTCTGTGAAGGTGTTTCCTCTTAGAATGATTTTTTTACAAACAAAACATACGTCAGATTTCCCCGCGCAAGTTGGTGTATCTGTTTCAAAAAGAAATTTTAAATTAGCTGTAGATAGAAATCGAATTAAGAGATTAATGCGAGAATCGTATCGTTTGCAAAAAGAAATTGTTTACGACAATTTAGATAAACCCTATGTTTTTATGATTTCGTACCTTGGAAAACAAGAATGTACTTATGATGAGATGTTCTTAAAGATGGAAAAACTATTAAAACGTTTTGTAGAAGAAACAAAAAATATAACAAATGATGAAATTTAACTTTTCAAAAAAAACGATTCTTGTTCTTTTAGCTGGAGTTCTTTTTTTATCGTTTTCATTTAAATCTAAATTTTTTGAAGTAGCAAAACAGATAGAAATCTACAACACCTTATTTAAGGAGTTGAATATGTATTATGTAAATGAAATCAATCCAGCAGAATTAACGAATAAAGCAATTAAAAACACGCTTAAAGACCTAGATCCATATACCAACTTCTATACAGAGCAAGGTGTTGAGGATGCCAGAATTAGAAGGGAAGGTGAGTACGGAGGAATTGGAGTTTCTGTGCATTATTCAAAAGTAGGTATTCAAATTAATCAAGTTTACAAGGGGTATTCTGCCGATAAAGCGGGTTTAAAAGTTGGTGATATTATTATTTCTGTGAATGGGCAATCTGTTAAAAATATGGAGAGAGATGAGCTTTCAATGTATTTAAAAGGTACGCCAAACAGCACTTTTTCGGTAGAATTATTAAGACAAGGAAATACGATACAAAAAGAAATTATTAGAGACAAAATAGTTGTCAATCCTGTTCCGTTTTCTGAAATGATAGATGAAGAAACGGGTTATATTGTTTTAACTCGTTTTAATAAAAAAGCTTCGTCCGAAGTAAAAAAAGCATTCCAAAAACTAAAGAAAGAGGGAATGAAAAAGTTAGTTTTTGATTTGCGTGCCAATCCTGGAGGTTCTTTATTTGAGTCTATTAAGATTTCAAATTTCTTTTTACCCAAGGGAAAGGTGATTGTTTCAACAAAAGCAAAAGTTAAAAAATGGAGCAATATTTATAAAACAACAAAGAAGCCTTTAGATTTAGAAATTCCCATTGTTGTTCTATTAAATGGCCGATCGGCGTCAGCTTCAGAGATTGTAAGTGGTTCTTTACAAGATTATGACAGAGCAGTAATTATGGGGCAACGTTCTTTTGGAAAAGGTCTCGTGCAACGTTATAGAGAACTTACTTACGGAACACAGTTAAAAGTAACGATTTCTAAATATTACACACCAAGTGGAAGATGTATTCAGGAATTAGATTATGCAAATAGAGATAAAAACGGTAAAGTTCCTAAATTTTCTGATAAAGGAATCAATGAATTTAAAACAGCTAATGGAAGAACCGTTTATGATGGGGGTGGTGTTTTGCCAGATGTAGTAATTAAAACATCAAAACAAACGGAGTCCACTAAAAAATTATTAAGATCTCGAGCTATTTTTAATTTTTCGACAAATTATTATTATCAAAACCCTCGAATAGAAAGTGAAGTTGATTTTGAATTTAAAGATTCGGATTTTGAAAAGTTTACGGATTATTTAGAATTGGATACTACTTTTGTGACCAAGCAAGAAATGTTATTTAAAGAAGCTTACAAAGCATCTGTATTAAAAAACATCTATAAAGAATACAGAGGGATTCAAGAAAAACTGTTTGATGAAAAAATTAAGGAAATCTCAAAAAACAAAGATATTTTAAAAAGAGCTTTAAAAGAAGAAATATTACATAGATACTATTATCAAGATGGAATTTATAAACATAACATAAAAAATGATTTATTTATAAGAGAAGCAGTTAACTTGCTTGATAATCAAGATAAATACAGAGAGATTTTATCAAAAAATTGATTTATGTTTGCAAACTGAAATGGAAAATGGAAAAAGCAAAAAAAACAAATAGAACTCGGGCACAAGAATCTACGAACGCCATAGAAAAATTATATATTTCTATGCGACATTTATTTAGTAGAGGTTTTTATAAACCAATGGGGGTTTCTGGAGAAACTCTCAGAAAATCGTTACTTTTATTAAGGCCAGAAATTTATGGTTCTATTGCAGAAGAAAGAACTGAGTTAAATGGTTTAACCTATGTAATTGAAAGACTTCCAGAAGGAATTGAAGAATGTCAATTTATAAACTTAACTGCAGATGAGGGTTATGATGATTCTCATTTCGAAACAATTATTCCTCCTAAAAGAAGAAGAAACTGTTATCGAATAGACAAAGATCAAATGAATATAGAAATTACCAGAGGCCGCTCTGAAATCTATGATATTCTTACTCATTTGACTTTTTTATTTATAGAATCGCATAAAATTTATAATAAAGTAACTTTAAACGAAGGAGCAGATTTTATAAGAGAATGGAAGTACTTAGAAGAGATTGTTGTTTACAATAAGAAAATTACTGACCAAGAAAGAGAAGTTGCGGTTGCTCATTTAAGCAATATTTTAGGGAGAACGTTTGATGAGGTTTTAAATATTCATAAAACATTTCAATCAGAGGTAAATAAGGATCGATTTTTTCATTTAATTTATTGGTTAGGTAAATTAGCAATTAATGAAGTACTTGATAATAAAAAAAGAAAAATTACTTTTAGTACTGTTTTAATAGAAGAGATTGGTCACCACATATATGGAGATGTCTGGGCCGATAACATTAAAAAAATACTAAAAGAAAATAAATTACTTAAAAGACCTATACACATTATTAGTGCAAACATGCATAGCGTATTAAATTCTATATATGCAAAAGGTGCTCTGCCTAAAGAAGCAGAGGAATATGAAGGTTTTGAATTGTTTCAATTATTGAGCAATGCAGACAGTAAGCCATTGCAAAAAACAGTAAAAGAATATGCTTCTGAAAATGGTTTAATCTATGTTAAAGACACATCTGGTACAAATATTAATGTGCAAATAATTGATACCGATAAAATAAACTTTGAAGTGTCGTCGTTTAATAAAGAAAATTCAATCAATAAAAGCCCCGTTATTATTGTAATGGATTATGCCTTTGGAGAGCAAGCTTATGAAACGATGGATGAACTTTTAAAACCATATAAGAACAGTAAGAAAAAGAATCACTTAGATGTAAAATCTGTCTCTATAATGGGTAAAGCAGGTATTTTAGAAGGAGGAAAAGGTGATATAATGATTCCTGATGCTCATATCTTTGAAGGCACTGCAGATAATTATCCATTTAAAAACGAATTGTCTAAAGAAGATTTAGAGGGTTTTGGCGTAGAGGTTTTTGATGGTTCAATGATTTCAGTTTTAGGAACATCTCTCCAAAATAAGGACTTGTTAGAGTTTTTTCATGATTCTACTTGGAACGTTATCGGTTTAGAAATGGAAGGAGCACATTACCAAAAGGCAATACAATCTGCTTCAAAAATTAGGGGGAATATCTCTAAAAAGGTCAAAGTAAGATATGCTTATTACGCTTCAGATAATCCATTAGAAACAGGAGCAACTCTAGCTTCAGGAGGTTTAGGGATGACAGGTGTTACGCCAACATATGCTATTACTCAAAAAATATTAGAACAAATTTTATAAAAGTCAAATACTGATTTTAAACCCAAATTTTAACAATGTCAACAGATCAAAAGAACAACGAAGAAGAAGTAGATTTAGGCTCTTTATTTATCATTATAGGTAGAGGTTTCTCTAAGTTTTTTAATTTTATTGGAAATATTTTTAAAGGAATTTTTCATGGAATAATTTCAATCCTTATTTTCCTAAAGAATAATATGATTAAAATAGGAATAGCAACCATTATAGGTGGGGTTTTAGGAATCTTTCTAGAAGTCAAAAAAGTAAATACTTATGAATCTGAATTATTATTAGAACCAAATTTTAATAGTACAAGGCAGTTGTATGATAATGTAAATTATTACAATAATCTGGTTAAACAAAAAGATACTGCAGGTCTAGCAACTACTTTTAAGTTAGACAAACCAGCAGCTGCAAGTCTTAAAGGATTTGTTTTAGAACCAATTGAAACGGAAAATGATATTATCAATTCTTATAATGAATTTGTGTCTTCTGTAGATACGACTACCATAAAAAGCTACACATTTGTTGAATTTAAAAAGTCATTTACAGAATACGATTATAGACTTCATAAAGTAACCGTGACCTCAACACAGAATGATGTTTTTGATAAACTAGATGATATTATAATTTCTTCGGTTGTAAACAATAAATATTATAACAAAATTAAAGAATTATCAAATAAAAATTTAAATAGAACAGACTCTTTGTATCGTCAGAATTTAACACAAATAGATTCTTTAAGAAAGGTTTATGTAGAGGTTATGTTAGATGAGGCGAAGAAGCAAACAAATGGCACAAATATAGACCTCGGAGGGGAAAAAACTACAACCAAAGAATTAGATTTATTTGCAACTGGTAGGCAGATAAATGCTGATTTAAAGCAAATCTTATCTGATAAAGCAACAAAATATGAAGTGATAAATGTTATCTCAAACTTTCAACCAATAGGAACTGAGGTAAAAGGATTAACAAAAAACAAGGCATTTTTATTAGCACTATTAGGAGGTGTGTTGATGATCTTGTTTTTGTTGTTAAGACGACTAAACAGCTATTTGTCAAGTTATAATAAATAAAGTGAAAGCAATTCTAATAACTGGTGGAGCTGGTTTTATAGGGGCTAATTTTATTCCCTATTTTTTGGAAAAAAATAAGGAGTATCAGGTTGTAAATTTAGATTTACTGACTTATGCAGGAGATATTTCTAATTTATTTGAAGTTGAAAATAATACAAGATATACTTTTGTTGAGGGAGATATTTGTGATCGGGATTTGGTTGAAAAATTATTTAAGCAATACAGCTTTAACGGAGTAATTCATTTTGCAGCTGAATCTCATGTTGATAATTCAATTAAAAACCCAGATGCATTTGTTAGAACAAATGTTTTTGGAACTTTTAACCTATTAGATATTGCAAAGAATTATTGGATGGAATCTCCAAACAATTATAAAAAAGGATTCGAAACAGCGAGATTTCATCATATTTCTACGGATGAAGTATATGGAACTTTGGGAGAAACTGGTTTGTTTACGGAACAAACCTCTTATGCACCCAACAGCCCTTATAGTGCATCTAAAGCCTCTTCAGATTTTATGGTAAGAAGTTATTTTCATACTTATGGAATGAATGTTGTTACGACAAATTGTTCTAATAATTATGGGCCAAAACAACATGATGAAAAATTGATTCCAACGATTATTAGAAAAGCAATTTCAGGAGAAAAAATACCTATTTACGGAGACGGAAAAAACATAAGAGATTGGTTGTATGTTTTAGACCATTGTAAAGGAATTGAAACAGTATATAAAAAAGGGAAAACAGGAGAAACCTATAATATTGGTGGAAAAAATGAGCGTAATAATTTATATATAGTTGATTTAATTTGTGGAGTTTTAGACACAATTAAACCACAAGAAAAAACTTATAAGGAACAAATTAGTTTTGTAAAAGATAGACCTGGACACGATTTTAGATATGCAATAGATGCCTCAAAAATAGAAAACGAGTTAGGCTGGAGTGCTGACGAGAATTTTGAAACAGGAATACAAAAAACCATTGAATGGTATTTAAAAAAGTATCAATAAAATGAAAGGAATAGTTTTAGCAGGAGGTTCTGGTACAAGGCTACACCCACTGACATTAGCGGTGAGTAAACAATTAATGCCAGTATACGATAAACCCATGATCTATTATCCTATTTCGGTATTGATGTTGGCAGGAATTAATGAAATTTTAATTATTTCTACACCTCAAGATTTACCCTTGTTTAAAAGATTATTAGGTAATGGAGAAAAATATGGGTGTGATTTTCATTATGCTGTACAAGAAAACCCCAACGGATTAGCAGAAGCATTTATTATAGGAGAAAAATTTATTGGTAAAGATAAAGTAGCTTTAATTTTAGGAGATAATATTTTTTATGGATCAGGATTGCCAAAATTATTGAAAGCAAATAATAATCCGGAAGGAGGAATTGTATACGCATATCATGTAAATGATCCAGAACGTTATGGTGTTGTTGAGTTTGATGAAAATAGGAAAGCAATTTCTATTGAGGAGAAACCATTAAAGCCAAAATCGAATTATGCAGTTCCAGGAATTTATTTTTATGACAATTCTGTTGTTGAAATTGCAAAAAACATGAAACCTAGTAAACGAGGTGAATTGGAAATTACGGATGTAAATAAAGTTTATTTAGAGAAAGGAAAATTATCTGTAAGAGTTTTAGACAGAGGCACGGCTTGGTTAGATACAGGTACTTTTACATCTTTAATGCAAGCATCTCAATTTGTTCAGGTAATAGAAGAAAGGCAAGGCTTAAAAATAGGTGCTATTGAAGAAGCGGCTTTTAGAAGTGGTTTTATAACGAAAGAACAATTACATAAATTAGCAGAACCACTATTAAAAAGTGGCTACGGGAAAAGTTTAATAGAAATTTAATGAGAGCTACAGAAACATTTTTGAAAGATTGTTTTGTTATCGAACCTCAAGTTTTTGGTGATGAAAGAGGTCGTTTTTTATTAGAATACAATAAAAAAGAGTTTCAAGCCAAAACAGGCTTGGATGTAAACTTTGTATTAGAAAACCAATCTACTTCTCAATATGGCGTTGTAAGGGGGTTACACCTTCAAAAAGGAGAGTTTTCACAAGCCAAATTAGTAAGAGTTGTTAAAGGTAAGATTTTAGATGTTGTTGTCGATGCAAGAAAAGATTCAGAAACTTTTGGGGAAGTTTTTTCAGTAGAATTATCAGGGGGTAATAATAAACAGCTATTTGTTCCTAGAGGTTTCTTGCATGGTTTTTCAGTTTTAGAAGATGATACAATTGTATCTTATAAATGTGATAACTATTATTATCCAGAAGCTGAAGATGGAGTAATGTTTAATGATTTAGATTTAAATATTGATTGGAAAATACCTTCAGAAAAGATTATTTTATCTGAAAAAGATAAGTGTTTAAAAAGATTTAAAAACCTTATTTTTGAATAAAAAAGAATATCATTGGTTTTACAGCCTTTGATTAATAAAAAAATAAAAGTATGCTAGATTTAAAAGGAAAGTCAGTTTTAATTACAGGAGGAACTGGTTCTTTTGGTAAGATGTTTACAAAATTAATTTTAGAAAGAAATCCAGATGTTCAACGTTTGGTGATTTTGTCTAGAGACGAACAAAAGCATTTTCAAATGGCTCAAGAATTTAATAATATAGATTATCCTCAGATAAGATATTTTATTGGAGATGTAAGAGATAAAGATCGTTTGATTAGGGCTTTCGAGGGAATTGATATTGTAATACATGCAGCTGCGATGAAACATGTGCATTTAGCAGAGTACAACCCAATGGAATGTGTAAAGACCAATATTAATGGTGCAGAGAATGTAATTGACGCGGCTTTACGTTGCGGGGTTCAAGATGTTGTTGCATTGTCTACGGATAAAGCGGCGGCTCCTATTAATCTTTATGGGGCTACTAAGTTAGCTTCAGACAAACTATTTATTGCTGCAAATAATATAAAGGGAAATCGGAACATAAAATTTTCTGTGGTACGATATGGCAATGTAATGGGATCTAATGGATCTGTAATGCCTTTCTTTTTAAATAAAAAGAAAAACGGTGCAGAATACCTTCCTATTACAGACAATAGAATGACACGTTTTAATATATCACTAGAAGATGGTTGTGAAATGGTGTTTTATGCTATCGAAAAAGCTTGGGGGGGAGAGGTGTTTGTACCGAAAATTCCTTCCTATAGAATACCAGATGTGGCAACTGCAATAGCTCCAGAATTGGAACAAAAAAATGTTGGAATTCGACCAGGAGAAAAACTACATGAAGAAATGATTACTTCCTCAGATTCTTACAATACGCTCGATTTAGGTAAGTATTACGCGATATTACCTCAAAAATCCATCTACTCGACATACTCGAAAGAGGACTATAAACAAGCATTTGATGGTGTTGACGTTCCAGAAGGTTTTTCGTATGATTCGAATAATAATACAGATTGGGAAACCATTGAATCACTGAGAGAATTAGTAGTAGAACATGTAGATCCTAATTTTAAGATATAATGAAAGCAATTCCTTACGGTAGACAAAATATAGAACAGGATGATATTGATGCTGTTGTAAAAACACTAGCGGCAGATTTTTTAACTCAGGGACCAAAGGTTCAAGAGTTTGAAGAGAAATTCGCAGCGTATGTTGGTGCTAAGTATGCTGTTGCTGTTAATAATGCAACATCGGGATTACATTTAGCAATTAACTCATTGGGGCTAAAACAAGGGGAAAGAGTTATAACAACACCCATAACCTTTGCTGCATCAGCGAATTGTGTTCGTTATGCTGGAGGTGAAGTTTGGTTTGCTGATATTGATTCAGACACTTACTTGTTGTCTCTAGAAAAAACAAGAGCGCTTATTGAAAGTAAGCCTAAAGGTTTTTTTAAAGGGATAATTCCTGTAGATTTTGCTGGATTACCTGTGAATTTGGAAGCTTTTAAGGAATTAGCAAATGAGCATAATTTGTGGATTATTGAAGATGCGTGTCATGCGCCAGGAGGATATTTTACAGATTCAAAAGGAGCTAAGCAAAAATGCGGTAATGGTAATTATGCAGATATAGGTGTCTTTTCATTTCATCCAGTAAAACACATTGCTTGTGGTGAAGGGGGTATGGTTACCACAAACTCTGAAGAACTGTATAAAAAACTGACTCTTTTGAGAAGTCATGGAATTACCAAAAATAACATGAGTGAAAATCATGGGGCATGGTTTTACGAAATGCAAGAATTGGGTTTTAATTATAGATTAACAGATATTCAATCTGCTTTAGGAATTACACAATTGGCTAAAAATAACACTGGTGTTAAAAGAAGAAATGAAATCGCTAAAATATATAAAGAAGCTTTTAAAAATAAGGTTAAATACCAATCTTTAAATGAAGGAGATTATAACGCACACCATTTATTCGTGATTGAGGTTGAAGATAGAAAAGGATTATATGATTTTTTAAGAAATAACAATATTTTTGCTCAGATACACTATATTCCTGTTCATACATTGCCTTATTATCAGAAAATAGGATATGAAAAAGCTGATTTAAGCAATTCGGAAAACTATTATTCAAAATGTATAAGTGTACCGATGTATCCTTCATTAACCAATGAAGAACAAGAATTCGTTATCGAAAAAGTTTTAAATTATATCAACTAGTATGAAAGCTGTAAAACTTGAGTCTGAAAGGCTAGTTTTTTTACCTTTATCATTAAAACACCTTTCACAAGAATATTTAGATTGGTTGAATGATTTTGAAGTAAATAGGTATTTAGAATCACGTCAAGGTTATAACAAAAAACTGCTTGAAAATTTTTTAAAAGAACAAGAAAGAAAAGACATTTTATTTTGGGCAATACATACCAAAGAAAAAAATAAACATATAGGAAACATTAAAATAGACCCAATTAATTTAGAAAGTAATTCAGGAGAATATGGAATTTTAATAGGTGATAAAAGCTCTTGGGGGAAAGGATATGCCAAAGAAGCTACTTCTAAAATTATACAGTATTGCTTTGATACTTTAAAGTTATCAAAAATTACATTAGGTGTAGTCTCTGAGAATAATAGGGCTATCAAACTTTATGAAAATTTAGGTTTTAAACGAGAGCGAATAGTCAAAAAATTTGGAGTTTATGACGGTAAAGAATGTGATTCTATACGAATGATAAAAAATAATTATGAATAAAATTATTTTAGGAACAGTTCAATTGGGATTAGATTATGGCATTCATAATAAACAAGGAAAACCTAATTTATCTGAATCTTTTAATATTTTAAATACTGCTTTTGAAAAAGGTATTCGTATTTTGGATACCGCAGAAGCTTATGGAAATTCACAAGAGGTAATTGGACAATTCCACAAAAAATTCCCAAATAAAATATTTAATATTATAACAAAACTCTCTGCCAATCACTCTTTAAAAAAAGGACAACTTTTAAATCATATAAATGGTAATTGTAAAAAGCTTCATTGCAAACAACTACTATGTTATATGTTTCATAATTACGAAAGCTTTAAAGAAAACATTCACTTTTATAATGAGTTTGTTACTGCAAAAAAGACAGGACTGACTAAAAAAATAGGTATTTCTTTATATAATAATGAAGAAATAAATGATATTGTTAATAATTACAATGAGTTTGACATTATCCAAATACCCTTTAACTTATTTGATAATGAATCCAAAAGAAAGAAATATATTGAAAAAGCAAGAAAAAAAGGAATTGAAATTCACACAAGATCTGTGTTTTTACAAGGTTTGTTTTTTCATAAATTAGATATGCTACCAAAAAAACTTGACCCTCTTCGTCCTTATTTGTTATCTTTAAAATCAATAAAAAAAGCCAATAATTTCAATACACAAACTCTAGCTATGCAATATGTTTTACAAAAAAAATATATAAATTATATGCTGATAGGAGTTGAAACAGAAAGCCAGTTATTAAAAAATATTGAATCTTTTCAAAATATAATTAACATACCTCATAAAGATATAGATTCAATTAATGTGGAAGAAGAATTCTTATTAAACCCATCAAATTGGAACTCATGAAAGTAGTGGTTATAACACAAGCAAGAACAGGTTCTACAAGATTGCCAAATAAAGTCTTACTAAGAATTAAAGAACAAACATTATTACAGATTCATATCAATAGAATAAAAAAAGCGAAAGAAGTAGATGCCATCTTTATCGCAACAACGGATAGAAAAAATGATAATATAATTGAGTCTTTAGCAAAAGAATATAAGGTTAATTGTTATAGAGGTAGCGAAAATGATGTTTTAGATAGATTTTATAAGGCTGTAAAAGAAATTAAACCTCAGTTGATTGTTCGTTTAACATCTGATTGCCCTTTAATAGATTCGCAACTGATAGATGAAATAATTATACAAGCCAAAACAAAAGGTTTAGATTATTACGCTAATATTATTGAAGAAAAATATCCTGACGGTCAAGATGTTGAAATTTTTACTTTTAAAGCTTTAGAAAAAGCTTGGAAAGAAGCTAAACTAGTGTCCGATAGAGAACATGTAACGCCATATATTCGAAATAATTCAACTAGTAAAGGAGGAAATCTGTTTACCTCTGAAAATCATAATTTAGAAATAAATTATAATCATGTCAGGTTAACTGTTGATGAACCTCAGGATTTTGAGGTTATGAAAGAAATGATAAATCATCTTGGTGTAGATAATGATTGGAAAACCTATGCAGATTATTATCTAGAAAATGAACAAATTCGAAAATTAAATAGTAACATAATACGAAACGAAGGGTATATAAAAACCATTGAGAAAGATGAAAAATAGAACTGGACAAATACTATATAAAAAAGCTAAAAAATTAATTCCAGGAGGAACTATGTTGCTATCTAAAAGACCAGAGATGTTTTTACCAGAAAACTGGCCTTCTTACTTTTCTAAGGCGAAAGGGTGTAAAGTTTGGGACTTGGATGGTAATAAGTATTTTGATATGTCTATCATGGGAATAGGAACTAATACTCTAGGTTATGGAAACAAAGAAGTAGATAGTGCCGTACAAAAAGTTATAAAAAACGGAAATATGAGTACGTTTAATTGCCCAGAAGAAGTAGAACTAGCAGAAAGGTTAGTTGAATTAAATCCTTGGGCAGACATGGTAAGATTTGCTAGAAGTGGAGGTGAAGCAAACTCAATTGCTATTAGAATTGCACGGGCAGCTTCAGGAAAAGATAAAGTGGCTATTTGTGGTTATCATGGTTGGCACGATTGGTATTTATCGGCAAATCATAATCAAGGAGATGGCTTGTCTGGGCATTTATTACCTGGTTTAAACCCTAATGGTGTTCCAAAAAACTTAAAAGATACCGTATATCCGTTTCATTATAATAATTTTGAGGAATTACTATCAATACTCAATAATAATGAGATTGGAGTAATAAAAATGGAAGTTGTAAGAAATTTTGGGCCAGAAGACAATTTTTTAAAAAAGGTTAGAGATATAGCTACAGAAAGAAATATTGTATTGATTTTTGATGAATGTACTTCAGGATTTAGGGAGACTTTTGGAGGAATACATAAAAAGTTTGAAGTAGAACCAGATATTGCGATGTATGGCAAAACAATTGGAAATGGTTATGCATTAACTGCTGTTGTAGGAAAAAAATCTGTTATGGAATCTGCACAAACCTCATTCATAAGTAGTACATTTTGGACAGAACGAATTGGTCCAACAGCAGCTTTGAAAACATTAGAGGTGATGGAAAAATTAAAATCTTGGAAGATTATTACCGAAAAAGGTAAAAAGGTTCAAGAAGGATGGAAATCTTTGGCAAAATCTCACAACTTATCAATTACTGTTTCTGGAATGCCGGCATTAAGTACCTATAGTTTTACAAGTGAAAATAGTTTGGAATACAAAACATATATTACTCAAGAAATGCTGAAAAAAGGATTTTTAGCGAGTACCCATTTTTATGCCTGTACAGCACATAAAAATCGGTATATCGATTTATATTTTGAAGCATTAGACGATGTTTATCAAAACATTTCTGATTGCGAAAATGGTAAAAAAGATATACATAAATTACTTGAAGGCCCCGTTTGTCATTCCGGATTTAGTAGATTAAATTAAGTAAGATGTCAAAAATAATTCTTTTTAGAGCTGATGGAAATCCAGGAATAGGCTTAGGACATTTATATCGATTATTTAGTCTGGTAGAAATGTTGAAAGAGCATTTTACATTTACTTTTCTTACTTCAGAAAGTTCTGCAATAAACGTTATTCCTGAAAACTATCAACAAAAACGAATCCCTAATGAAATTAATATAGAAGAAGAGCCTAACTGGATTTCTAAAGAATTTGATTCAAACAAATATTTATTAATTGCAGACGGATATCAATTTAATTCAAGCTATCAACAAAAAATAAAAGAGCACGGTTTTAAATTCATTTACATAGATGATCTAGCTTCTGAACATCTATTTGCAGACATTGTTATAAACCATTCACCAAGTATTTCTAGTGAAGATTTTTCTTGCGAGTCGTATACAAAATTTGCACTAGGGACAAAATATGCATTATTACGTCCAACTTTTTTAGAACTTTCAACAAAAGAAAATACCGTAAAACAATTAGACACTGCTTTTGTTTGCTTTGGTGGGGCAGATCCTTATAATTTAACATTAAAAACAGCGAAAGCTTTATTAAAAATGAAGCAAGTTAAAAAAATACATATTGTGCTAGGCGGTGCATACGTGCACAAAGGAATACGGGGTTTGAACAAGGATATTATTAAAATTTATCAGAATATATCAGAGAAAAAATTGTCTGAAATTATGATTGATTCTAATTTTTCAATTGCTCCTGCAAGTACCATTTTATATGAGCTTTGTTGTGTTAAAATGCCTATTTTAAGTGGTTTTTATGTTGATAACCAGGAGAAAATATACCAAGGTTTTGCAGAGGAAAAAGCAATTTTTGAATTGGGAAATATGAAAGATTTTAGTATAGATTGTTTTGAAAGAGAATTACATTCGTTTTTTAAATCAGATTTTCAACAGTTTATAAATGCTCAAAAAAACATATTTGATAAAAACATTAAAGAACGATACCATAAATTAATTTCTGGTATATGTTAACACTAGGCGTTTTATGTAGTGGTGGTCTGGGTTTTGATACGTTGTTAAAGATTCATAAAGTACATGAAATACAATTTATTTTAACAGATAAAAAATCAGTAGATATTATTCAATTTTCAAAGGAACAGAACATTCCTGTTTTTGCTGGAAATCCTAGAAATGGTGCTGGTTATAAATTTATTAAAGACGTTTCTGTTGATGTAATCACGTCCATTAATTATTTGTTTTTAATAGAAGAAGATATTTTTAACCATTCCAATAAAATAACATTTAATATTCATGGATCATTATTGCCAAAATTTAGAGGTAGAACACCTCATGTTTGGGCAATTATAAAAGGCGAAAAAAAGACGGGAATTACAGCGCACTTGATAAATTATGGATGCGATACAGGAAAAATTATATCACAAATAGAAATTCCAATTGAAGAGAATGATACTGGCGGAATATTGTTAGAAAAGTATGCTAAAGAATATTTCCCTTTGATAAAAAATGTGTTGGAAAAGATAGAATCAAATGAATTAATTTTAACAGAACAAATTGAGGTAAATGCCTCTTATTTTGGCAAAAGAACTCCTGCTGACGGTCAAATTAATTGGACTTGGAACGAAAATGAAATTAGAAATTGGATACGAGCTCAAGCACATCCTTATCCTGGAGCTTTTACGTTTTATGAAGGGCAAAAAATCATTATTGATAAAATTTCATTAATAGATTACCAAAGTAATCCAAGTATTGAGGTTGGAGAAATTGTACAAGTAAACCCAGATATTATTGTAAAAACAGGGAAAGGTTTTGTGAAATTAGATAGAATTAGAACAGAAAACTGTATTTTTGAAGTTGGAAAAAAATTAAAAAATGAAGATAGGAAATAGTTTCATTGGCGGTAATAATCCGTGTTTTATTATTGCTGAATTATCGGCAAATCACAATGGAAACATAGACGTTGCTATTGAGACAATTAAAGCTGCTAAAAAAACGGGCGCAGATGCTATAAAATTACAAACATATACGCCAGATACGTTAACCATAGATTGTGATAATACTCATTTTAAAATTGAAGGAGGAACACTTTGGGACGGTAAAACTTTATATGAACTATACGGAGAAGCATATACGCCTTGGGAATGGCATCAAAAATTATTTGAAGTTGCAAAGGAAGAAGGATTAATTTGTTTTTCCTCACCGTTTGATTTTACTGCGGTTGATTTTTTAGAAGAACTAAACGTTCCTGCCTATAAAATTGCATCTTTCGAAATTCAAGACATTCCTTTAATTGCTTATACAGCTTCCAAAGGGAAACCAATTATTATTTCTACAGGAATAGCTGAAGAGGACGATGTTCAATTAGCTGTTGATGCTTGCAGAAAAGTAGGAAACAATGAGATTATATTGTTAAAATGTACTTCTTCTTATCCAGCTCCTTTAGAATTAGCAAATCTAAATACGATTCCTGATTTAAAACAACGTTTTGATGTTGAAGTTGGTTTTAGCGATCATACATACGGTTCTTTAGCACCAACTGTTGCAGTTACTTTAGGCGCAAAAGTTATTGAAAAACATTTTATTTTAGACAAATCTATTGGCGGACCTGATGCAGATTTTTCTTTGGATGTTGCCGAATTTACAGAAATGGTTTCTAAAGTAAGAGATGCCGAAAAACTATTGGGAACAGTTTCTTATGAGATTTCTGAAAAAGTGAAAAACAACAAAAAATTTGCTCGTTCTTTATTTGTTTGCGAAAATGTAAAAAAAGGAGAAATTATTACAAAAGAAAATATCCGTTCTATTCGTCCTGGATACGGTTTGCATCCTAAATATTATGACGAAATATTAGGAGAAACATTTTCTCAAGATGTTGAAAGAGGCACCCCAATGAGCTTAAAATTCATAGACTAAGAATTCTATGTAGCATCAATTATCATAACATTTTTAAGATATAAACCAACTGTTTTTTAATGACAAAAAAGGATATTTTTAATAAATTAATTGTGTTGTTCCTTAAAGTTGGTTCTATGGGAATAAAGTTCATGTTTTTTTCTATACTTCTTCCAAAAGAAATGGCAGTAAGTGATTATGGAGCTATTAGTTTATTAATAACGACGATTACTTTTTTTATTTTTATCATAGGTTTTGATTTTTATAATTATGCACATAGAGATTTTATAAATGATGATAAAAAATCCATTGTATTAAAACTTTTTAATCAGTTTTTATTTAACTTTTTAATCTTTATTTTAATAATTCCTCTTTTTTATGGGGCAATGAAATATAACGATTTGCCATTTATTAAAATCTGTTTAATATTATTATTTACTGAATATTTTGGACAAGAATTATATAGATTACTTATTGTTTTTTCTAAACCAATTTTAGGAAATATTATTCTTTTCTTTAGATCAAGTTTTTGGATAATCGCTTTAATATTTTTTCACTATTACAGTAAAATTGATTTTTCAATTTTTAATATATTAATATATTGGATTCTTGGAAACTCATTACTCTTTCTAATAACAATTATTTACTCATTAAGATATAAACACCTTAAAATAAATAACTTAAAAATAGATTATTTGTGGATTAAAAATGGGATAAGGATAAGTATTCCTTTTTTACTGAGTACAATTGCTTTAAAAACAATTGAGTTAAGTGATAGGTATGTTATAAAATATTTTTATACCAATGAAGAGGTTGGAGTTTATTCTTTTTACTCTAATGTCTCTAATAGTTTAAATGTATTTATAAGCACATCTGTTGTAATCATGATGTACCCCAAAATTTTAAAATCTTTTAAGAATAATGAAATTAAAAAAAGTAAAACATTAATAAAAACATATAAGAGGGAAATGATACTATTTCTTTTTCTTTTTTGTGTTTTAATTATTATGTTTATAAATCCTTTAATTAACTGGGTTGGAAAAGAAGAATATAGTCAAGAATTAAGTACTTTTTGGATATTGTTATTGGCAAGTATATTGTTTAACCTGTCTTTAATACCACATGTTATTTTGTATGCATTAAGTAAAGACAGAAAAATAATAATTCCTGTAATTTGGGCGGCGGTTGTTAATTTAGTATCAAATATTATATTTGTACCTTATTTTGGAATTTTAGGAGCTGGTATTTCTACTTTTTTAAGTTTTTTAATAATTTTATCATTGAAATATTATTCAGTAAAAAAAATAGATTTTTAATAGATGACAGAATTAAATTTATTTCTTCCCATTACACCTTATACATTATCTATTGCAGAAAATTTAATTGAAAGTAATATTGTTTTACCTAAAGCTAAAAATATTTTAGTAAATCCTCATGGATTAGATTACAAAAATGAACTTTGGGATGAAGTTTATAATGGCAATTGTTCTAGAGAAGTTAGTAATAATAAATTTTCAAGATACTTAAACTTTTTTAAACAAATACTTGTTTTTAGAAGATTAAATAAGCAAATATTAAAATTTAAGAATGTCAAAATTAGTTATTATTATGTAGATCTTGCTCATATTTTAAGTAATTCCATTTTTTTTAATTTCTGCAATATAGAATCAAGATATATTTTAGAAGATGGACTCTTAAATTATTATAAACTAAGTTTAAAAAACAAAATGCTTTCTAAAAGATCAGTCAATTACTTGCTTGTCTTTTTTGGTTTAAAAACAAAAAAATTTGAGGGTGATATTACAGGTATAGAAATGAACATTGTAAATAATCAGTATGTTTATTTTCCTAAACTTGCTTTAGTGCCTGGTAAAAGCCTTCAAATACCTTTTAATAAATATTCTTACCCTTTAAACAATAAAGTGCTTGTTCTAGGACAAGAACCTATTGTTAGTTTTATTTCTAAAAATGATTATCTAAATTCTTTAAAAAAGGTAATAACAGAAGTGAAAAAAGAATTTGAAAATTTTGATTTTTATTATAAGCCACACCATCATGGTAAAAAAGATTTAGCCAAAAAAACACTTAAAAAAGAACTAGGTAACTCTCTTTTTTATATTGATGAAAATCAACCAATTCATAAAATTATCAAGAATATTCAACCTTCTATGGTAGTTTCGTTTGGTTCCACTGCTTCATTAAACTTAAAACTAATTTTACCAGATAATATAAAAAGTAGTGTTTATCTTCTCAGAAATAATAAGCTCTCTGTAAATAAAAATTTAGAAAATTTATTTTCTAAAATGAACATAAATATAATTGAGTTAGATTGCGTTTAAATATTTATAAAATATGAAAATTGGCATTTCCAAAACATCTTCTACGCTCTTATTATTGTCATTACCATTAAATATAATTGTTATTGCTGGTATTGGTAATGTATACCTGTCTACAGTTATGGTAATGTTACAATTTATGATAATGTTATTTTTATCTAACGGGAAATTAGTTAAAGGAAGGATAACTTATATTGTTTCAGAAGTATTTTTATTAACTTTAGTTGTAACAATTATAAATATAATTTTAAATGGAGAATTAATAAATACCCAAATAACTAAAACAGTAATTTATTTGCAAAATACACTTGCCATTATTATGATGAGTTTTTTTGTTAAAGATTTAAGACCAGATTATTTTTATAAAACTTTTTTAGTAATCGTAATAATGTGTGTTATTAGGGTCTATATAGAGGAGCCAAGTCATTTCTTTAAACTAAGTGTATTGTGGGATGAAAGAATAGAATCCGAATTTGTTGCAGGAGTTAACACATTTGCAATGCTTAATGGACTAGCTTTTGTTATTAGTTTTTTTTATTTAAAACAGAAATTTTTAAAATTATTCTTATCTCTTTTTTTTATATTGATAATTGTTTTAACAATGTCTAGAGGAGCATTATTGGCAGCAATAGCAACGTTGTTTATTACAGCTTTTTATGATTTAAATAGAGAAACATTTAATTTACTTGTAAAATACTCTTTTATTGCTTTAATAATCGGGGTTTTTGTTTTAATCTTTTCAGGTAAAATTGACGCTGTCATGGACTTAATTAATGAAAGGTTTTTTAGTTTTTTTTACGGAGAAAAATCATTTAATGACTTTTTTGCTGGAAGAGGAGATTTAATTCAGCATGTAACTTCGAAAATATATAATTCATCAATATTTCAATTTTTGTTTGGTCATGGAAATGGAAGTATGAAGTTTGTAATTCCAGAAACTGGTCAGAAATTTGAAACTTCGCATTTAGTTCCTTTAGATATATTATATAGAAATGGAATAATTTTAACCTTATTGTATATAAATTTATTAGTTAAAATTTTTCAAAAATTTATAAAAAATAGAACAAAAGAAAATAATGTGTTATTTGGATTATTTGTATTTTTTCATCTTGAGTTACTAGTAAATCCAATGATTTTTTCTGCACAATCTGGTTGGGTTTATTCTCTTTTTTTAATACTTTTTCTTAAGCAAAATGATTTAAATTATAAAAAAATAAAAGAGTGAATTTAATAAATAAAATAAGATATTATTTACTACCCATTCTATTATCTGTACTGCCTATAATAGCAGTTTTTTTTACAATTAAAGTTATAAGCATAGTAATTATTATAAACTTAATAGTATTTTTTTTTGAAAAAGGCATTAAACAAAATTTTAAAAAAAACCTGGTTTATATTAAACCATATTTAATTTTTTGCCTGTTTTGTATATTAGCTACATTGTTATCAAAAAACTTGGCTGTTTCAGTAAAAAGCTTAGAGCGTTATACATCTTTACTATTATTGCCAATAATAATATTTTCATCTGATTTAGATAATAAAAGAATAAAAATAATTTTGAAGTCTTTTATATTTATCATGGTAGGAGTTTCTTTATTTTCAATAGGAAAACTAATATGGTTTGTAAATGTATATGGTGATTGGATAGAGGTTATGAGAGGTGTAAATAAAAATGACACCTACGTACAATTTAAATACCCTCACTTAATGTGGGACGTACATCCCTCCTATTGGAGTTATTTAATGATAATCGTAAATGTAATTTTATTAAATAATAAGAGTTTTAATAAAGTTTTTTCTAAAAAAACAGCTCTTATTTTACTTATTTTATTTAATTTAAACTTGTTCTACTTATCAGCTAGAATTCCATTAGCGATTAATATATTAATTCATGTAATAAGTGTTACTTATTTTTTTAAGGAAAAATTAAAAATAATAGTTCTATTATATTTATTAATAATTTCCTCAATGATTTTGGCATATTTTCAATTACCTTTTTTGAAATATAAAATACAATCGATACCAAATGATGATCGATTTTTTCTATGGAGTTTAACTTATGATAAAATTGAATCTAATGACTATGTTTATGGGGAAGGTTTTGGACTTGGAAGATTGTATATAGAAAGTGAGTTAAACAATATAAAAGATCCAAGAATAGATTTTAAAGGAACAGAAATTCACAATCAATACCTTAGTGTATTATTAGAAACAGGAATACTAGGATTATTTTTTTTAATTTACATATACTTTAAACCTTGTTTCTCTATCAATTCAAAATTTAAGATAGATTCTTCAATGCCACTAATCTCAATTACTTTTTTAATTTTAATTGCTTCAATAATTGAACCTTTTTTTACTGTAATAAAAGGTATTGTTATTTTTGCTCTATTCAGCTCTTTGTTTAAAATATCTTATTTAAATAATAAGAAGCAATTTAATGTTTAAAAAAATGTAAATGGAAAACTTTAAAAGAAAGTTTTATGGTTCTTTAATTATTGGGATATTTTTATGGTTTTTCTTCTATATTTTAAGTCCAATAGAAGCCAAATATCCACCTTCAATTAATTTAATTGCCTACATCACAATCTCCTATTTGGGCTTATTAGTAGGTTTTGTTTTACCTGTTAAAAACATAAATTTAAAAACTAAATATATAACTAAAAATCATACCTTAATAATTAAGGTTCTTATTATTCTAGTTTTTTGTTCATTTACAGTTAGGTATATCGATTTATTTTATATTAGAGGTATTTCTTTTTACAATTCTAATTTAGTTAACAAAGAACTTGCTTCAAATGATAATAATTTTTCTTTAATATTTGGACTTTTTTCAATATTTAGAGTATTATACTTTCTTCCTTTACTTTATTATTTTAAGTGCAAAAAAGAAAATAAAAAATTGTTGGTTTTTTGTATTTTAATTTTTTTTCTTCCCCTTTTGGAAGGGTATTTAAGGGATTCAAGAAGAATTATATTTGAAGTATTTATTTTCTTATTCTTAATTTTAGTAATCAACAAAAAAATAAGATTCAATTCTTACAAAACTTATATTTTATTTCTCGTAACGATAGGTATCCTGCTTATTCATTCTTTTTCTGTTGTAGAAAATAGAGCAAAAGTAAATCCAGATAAATTTTTTAAAAAAATTTTAAAATCACCCTACAATGATTTTGTACCATTAAAAACTAATGCTATTAAATTTATTGAGAAAAATAAAAATCCTTTGATTACTAAAGTATATTTCTCAGAAATTCATATTGGTCAGTATATAACTCATGGTGTTTTTGAAATGGATTATATGATTTCTACTCTTAAACATCACAAATTTGGAATGTATAATTTTTACTTGTTTATTAAGTTTTTAAATAAAATAAAAATCACCAATGTAGATTTAGCAAATTTAAACAATCCAACAAAGAGAAATACATACATAACTTTTTTTGGAGGCTTATTTTATGATTTTGGTTGGTTTGGCCCACTATTGATGATTTTTTATGGTTTTATGCAAAAACAGATATTTTTTTTAGAAAAAACAAATTTTTTAATAAGTCCTCTGGTATTGATTTTAATATTTACCAACATTTTTTTATTAGTGATGAACTTTACTAGAGCTCAGTTTTTATTAACCTATGGAGTTTATTTTGTTTTTCTGATAATCTATTTTGTTTTTCTGAAGGTTAAAAAAGGGCAAGTAATTTAAATAAAGATTGTCCCTTTTTTTGACTAGATTTTAACTATTTTTGTTATTACAAAATAATATTGACATAATGAAAGTTGCTATAATTCATTATTGGTTTATAACCAGAAGAGGTGGTGAAAAAGTTGTTGAGTCAATCCTAAAATTATATCCTAATGCTGATATATATACCTTGTTTTATGATGAGGATAGCTATGGAGATTTTTTGAAAAAGCACAATGTATATTCTTCAAAATTTAATACACCTTTTTTTCGGAAACATTACCAGAAAATCTTTCCTATATATCCGAATGTAGTTAATTCATTGAAATTAAAAGAAGATTACGATCTTATAATATCTTCAGAATCTGGTCCAGCAAAAGGTGTAGAAATAAAAAATAATGCGAGCCATGTTTGTTATATTCACAGCCCGATGAGATATTGTTGGGGTTATACGGAAGAATATCTCAAATCTATGAACCCATTAATTAGGCCAATTGCAAATTACTTTTTTATGCAGTTGAAAAAATGGGATAAATCAACTATTGATAATGTAGATTATTATATTTCAAACTCAAAGAATGTGGCTAAAAGAGTTGAAAAATACTATAATAGAAAAGCTGAAGTTATATATCCTCCAATTGATTCAAATTTATTTATTGAACCATTAGAAAGAAACAGTAAAACTCATTTTTTAAGTTTTGGTGCACTTACACCTTATAAAAAAATTGACTTGTTAGTAGATTGTTTTAATAAAAATGGAGAAAAATTAATAATTATCGGGAATGGATCTGAAAAGGAAAAACTAAAAAAAAGAGCTAAAAAGAACATAGAATTTAAAGGATTCTTAAAAGAATGTGAATTAAAAAATTATATTCAAAATTCAAAAGCGTTGTTATTTCCTGGAGAAGAAGATTTTGGGATGATCCCATTAGAAGTCATGAGTTACGGAATTCCAGTAATTGCATATAAAAAAGGAGGGGCTTTAGAGACTGTAGTAGAAAATAAAAAAGAAGTTTCTGAGTCTTCAGGGGTTTTTTTTAACCAACAAAATACTGAATCTCTTCAAGAAGCATTACATAGGTTTAATAAAATTGAGGAGAAGTTCAATCCTTCTTGGATAAGAAAACATGCAGAAAAATTTCACGAGAGTAAGTTTTTACAAAGTTTTAGCAAAACAATTGACAGATTATTAAAGCAGTCATAAGTTACAGTAAAACACATTCTTTTTTAGGCTTACACTAAATTTTACCTCTATGAAATTCAGAAGAAACCAACTAAAAAAAGATTTATTTTGTATATTATAATTCTTAATCGGAATATAAAAAGCTTATTATTTCTCTTCTTTTTTACAAGAAAACCTCGCAGGTTTTAGGAATCAAAAAATACTTGCCAAAAAGTTTTTCACATTTGATAAAATGATTGACAAAGTTTTACGTTAAAAAGATATATTTGTTGCATTATAAATAAAAAATACTTGAAGAAAAGATACTCCTTTCTAATAAGCCCATTACAAATAATTACAGATATACTTTTAATAAATGTTATCGTTTATTTTATATCTGATCGGGCATTCTTAAATGTTTCTTTCTTATCCTATATTTCTGTTTTTTGGTTTATTACAAGTTATTTTTTTGGATTTTACAAGGTGTATAGGTATACGAGGTTTCTAAGTCTTATTAGACTTTTGGGTAGCCAGTTTCTTCTTTTTATTCTTGGTTATTTTGCTTATTTCGGTATTTTTAAAGAAGGAGTAGTTGTACACAACCAGTTTTTAATTTTAACTTCTATTATTTTTAGTATTTCATCAATAAAATTTTTATGGCTTTTATTTTTAAAAAAATATAGAGCAGTCGGTAATAATTTTAGAACTACTGTGGTTGTTGGGTTAGATGATTCCTCAAAAAATATTATCAAGCTTTTTAAAAGTAAATCCAATTTAGGGTATAAATACTTGGGCTTCTTTTCTAGAAAAGATTCTGAGAATAATGAGTGTTTAGGGAACTTAAATGGTCTTTTTAAGTATGTAACAGAAAATAGTGTTGATGAAATTTATTGTTCATTAACCTCGTTAAAAAAGAATCAAATTAAAGAGATCAATAAGTTTGCAATCGAAAAAAATATAGGATTAAAGTTAATTCCGAACTCAAGTGAATTGTATAGTAAAAATCAAAGTATTGAGTATTATGATGATGCTTTAATGGTTTTAAATGTTAATAAACTACCCTTCGAATTCTCTGAGAATTTTTATATTAAAAGGATTTTTGATATTTTCTTTTCTCTTTTTGTATGTGTTTTTGTTTTATCATGGTTGTGGCCTATTCTTTGGTTTTTTGTCAAATTTGAATCAAAAGGACCTTTACTTTTTAAGCAAGGAAGAGAAGGTATTAAGGGTAAAGAATTTACATGTTATAAATTTAGATCTATGACATTAAATAAAGATGCCGACAAAGTTCACGCAACTAAAAATGATGCAAGAGTTACTAAAGTTGGGGCATTTATAAGAAAAACAAGTATGGACGAGTTGCCCCAGTTTATTAATGTATTGTTTGGTGATATGAGCGTTGTTGGGCCAAGGCCTCACTTAGAAAGCTTATCTTTAGAATACCAAAAAGATGTAGATGATTATCTTAAAAGACATATTGTAAAACCAGGTATTACTGGTTTAGCACAAGTAAGTGGCTACAGAGGGGAAATTAAGAAAGCTGCTGATATTAAAAACAGAGTACGTTTAGATATTTTTTACATTGAAAATTGGTCTTTTTTCTTAGATATTAAAATTATTATTAAAACTGTTTTAAACCTTTTTAAAGGGGAAGAAAAAGCTTATTAATTATGATAACGGCGTCAATTGTTTTATTCAAAGAGAATTTAGAGACAATAAAAAAAACGGTTGATTCTTTTTTAAAAACACCGCTAGAAAAGAAGCTGTATTTAATAGACAATTCACCTGTTAATGATTTAGAAAGCCATTTTAAACATTTAGAGATAGAGTATATTTACGTGGGCAATAATAAAGGTTTTGGTAAAGCTCATAATTTAGTGCTAAATAAAATCAATTCAGACTTTCATTTAATCTTAAATCCTGATGTTGAGTTTCAGTCTAATGTCATATCAAACTTAATTAAAGTATTATTAAATGAACCTAAAGTTTCCTTTATAACTCCCAAAGTTCTTTACCCAAACAAAGAAATTCAATTCGTTTGTAGAAAGCATCCCACTTTTTTTGATTTGATAAATAGAAAATTAAAGATTTCTAAAAAGAATATTCGTAAAAATGAATATCAAGATCAAGATTTAGAATATCCATTTTATCCTGATTTTATCCATGGATGTTTTATGCTGTTTAAAACAGAAGACTTTAAACGATTAAAAGGTTTTGATGAACGCTATTTCTTGTATATGGAAGATGCAGACATGTGCAGGAAAATAGATGATATAGGAAAAAAGAAACTATTTTATCCAAAGATAGAAATTACCCATCAACATCAAAAAGGCTCATCAAAAAGCATAAAGTTATTTTTGTTTCATCTTTCATCAGCGTTTAAATATTTTTTAAAGTGGGGAACCTAATTTCCTTAATATTTTAAAATATATTTGCAGTAACAACAACACAATAAACATGAATGTACTTATTTTAGGTTCTGGAGGAAGAGAACATGCTTTTGCAGTTAAATTATTAGAAAGCAATAAAATTAATCAGTTATTTGTTGCTCCTGGTAATGCAGGAACAGATAAAATAGCAAATAACATCAATATCAACCCTACAGATTTTGAAGCGCTAAAAAAGGCTGTTTTAGGAAATGATATAAAAATGGTAGTTGTTGGCCCTGAAGCGCCTTTAGTAGAAGGAGTACATGATTTCTTTCTAGGTGACAAAGAGTTGAAAAATATTCCTGTAATTGGCCCTAAGAAAGATGGAGCATTATTAGAAGGGAGTAAAGATTTTTCGAAACAATTTATGCAAAAACATGGCGTTCCTACAGCTCGTTACCAATCATTTACAAAACACAATTTAGAAGAGGGTTATGTTTTTTTAGAAACATTGCAACCTCCTTTTGTTTTAAAAGCAGATGGTTTAGCCGGCGGAAAAGGGGTTTTAATATTAGATTCTTTAGAGGAAGCAAAAGCTCAATTAAAAGAAATGGTTTCTAATCAAAAGTTCGGAGAGGCATCTTCAACTGTAGTAATAGAAGAGTTTTTAAAAGGAATAGAATTGTCTGTATTTGTCTTAACGGATGGTGTAAATTATAAAATTTTACCATCAGCAAAAGATTACAAAAGAATTGGCGAAGGTGATGCAGGTTTAAATACTGGTGGAATGGGAGCAATTTCTCCTGTACCATTTGCTGACAAAGCATTTTTAAATAAAGTGGAAGAATTAGTAGTGAAACCTACAATTACTGGTTTACAAAAAGACGGAATCGATTACAGAGGTTTTATTTTTATAGGATTAATGAATGATAATGGAAACCCCTCTGTAGTTGAGTACAATGTAAGAATGGGCGATCCTGAAACGGAAGTTGTATTGCCGAGAATCAAGTCAGATTTATTTGATTTATTTGAGGGTGTAGCAAATCAAAATTTAGACGAAAAGTCTTTTTCTGTAACAGATAAAACAGCAACAACGGTTATGCTGGTTGCTGGTGGATACCCTGAAGCATATGAGAAAAATAAAGAAATTACAGGTTTTGAGTCTGTTGATGAATCTTTTGTGTTTCATGCAGGAACTGCCACTAAAGATGATAAAGTAGTTACAAACGGAGGTAGAGTGATGGCGGTAACTTCTTTTGGAGATACTATTGAAGAGGCTTTAGAGAAAAGTTACAGAAGTATCGATAAGATTCGTTTTGATCAAATGAATTACAGAAAAGATATTGGTTTCGATCTCGTATAAACAAATTTTTATTTGGGCGTTTTAACAGGCTTTCCATTGTATCTTTTTTCTGAAAAAGAAAAAAGGATGCCATTTCAATCCTTAACGCACTTGCCTACTTTAAATCTAAATTTGAACCCAAATATTCAATTGTAATTTTAAAATTGGTAGATTTAAACTGAAATATAAATGAATGCTACCAACAAAAAAATAATAATTGCATCCTTAAATTGGGGTTTAGGTCATGCTTCACGTTGTGTGCCAATTATTAATGCTTTATTAGAAAATAACTTTACACCAATTATTGCTTCAGATGGGGCAGCACTTGAGTTTTTACGACAAGAATTTCCAAACTTAGAACATTTAATACTGCCAACGTATGCTATTTCCTACGATAGAAATGTAAAATTAGGTTTACTTTTTAAGATTCCTCACGTTTTAAAAGCTGTTAGAAACGAAAAAAGGGTAATTCAGCATTTTATTGAGGCTAATAAAGATGTTGTGGGTATTATTTCCGATAATAGGTTTGGCGCAAGAAGTACGCTTGTGCCATCTGTTTATATGACACATCAAGTAAATGTTTTGTCTGGGAAAACTACTTTTATAACCAGTTATTTTCATCAAAAAATAATTAAAAAGTTTGAGGAATGTTGGATTCCTGATAATGAAAACTCACAGCTTTCTGGAAAACTTTCAATAACCAAAAGAAATATAAAAACGAAGTTTATTGGTGTTTTAAGTCGGTTTAGAAAAGAAGTTTTAAAAGAAGAAATAGATATTTTAGTAATTTTATCAGGCCCAGAACCTAACAGAACATTTCTAGAAAAAAAACTGATTTTTGAGTTTAAAAATACTAAAAAGAATATTGTTTTTGTATTAGGTAAAGTTCAGAGTGAAACCAAAAAATGGACTTCAGAAAACATTCTTTTTTATAATTATTTGCTGTCTCACGAGCTTCAAAAGACAATCAACTCAAGTAAAATTATTGTTTGTAGGTCTGGCTACTCATCAATCATGGATTTAGCGGTGTTAAAAAAGAAAGTTTTTTTAATACCTACAGAAACCCAACATGAACAAGAATATTTAGCAGATTTTTTAGAAGCAAATAGGTTTGCACCGTTTTCTAAAACAGTTGATTTCTCAAAAGAGAAACTTTCTAAAATAAAAAATTATAAAGGTTTATGTGTTGATAAGAATAGATTAAACGCTCAATTATTTGGCATTTTTAAGCGTAAATGAAAACTCAGAGCCTTTACCGTAAGTACTTTTTAAAAGAATGGTTTCATCATGTGCTTCTATAATGTGTTTTACAATAGATAAGCCTAAACCAGAGCCACCTTGCTCTCGAGATCTACTTTGGTCTACTCTGTAAAATCTTTCAAAAAGACGAGAAAGGTGTTTTTG
>Ga0206127_1000786_pt1 | contig 37585 bp, 28 predicted proteins | sample Helgoland_Spring_6_FD_148646 | JGI IMG/M metagenome (GOLD analysis project Ga0206127, IMG submission 148646) | Pelagic subsurface seawater microbial communities from Kabeltonne, Helgoland, North Sea - Helgoland_Spring_Bloom_20160419_1 | ecosystem: Environmental > Aquatic > Marine > Epipelagic ...
ACCGGCCTTCCTAAAAAGTTATCTTGCGAGGAGTATCTTAGGTCAACATGAATATCGTGAATGACTTCGGAAAGGCGAATAAAACCGTCGGGTAGCTCGTTTTGTGCAGATACTGATAAACAAAGAACCATACAGTAAGAGAAAAAAGAGAGAAAAACCATCTTTCGAAAAGGAGACAAGGGCTCAGTTCTGTCCACAAGATTTATTGTAGTGCTCGATAAATAAAGGGAGGTCTCTGTAAATATTTCCACGGATCTCAAAGTTTTCAAATGTGATAGGACATGCCCTTGAATAATTTTCAATGAAGGAGCGATAATTAATTTTATCTATTCGATAGGTGGTTAATTTACTTACTATAATATAGATAGGATCTGGGTTGGCAGACAAAAAATATTCGTATAACAAGAGGGGACCTTCAGACTTAAGGTGGGTGAAGAGAGCGCCATCTGGACTGGCCAAATCTAAGCTGATCATTCTGAAGGTATCCTGACCATCAGCAAAGAGGAAACCTTCTGCTTCTTGTGGGTACAAAACATAGGACCTAAAGTTATATTGGTATTCTACTTTTTTTTGAATTTTATGGAAGTCGGGCCGGCTTCTTACATTTACCCAAGGAATTTTGAAAAGGACTTTTTTAAAAGACTGATCCTCGTAGTAAATATATCCCCAAAGGGGCTTTGAGAATCCCGGTTGTATAAAGCATAGACATAGAAGGAAAGAAGCAATGTAAAGTTTCATCTTCTTAAAATTAGACATGAAAAATCTAAAAGAGGTATTTTATTTATAGAATCATCCTTGATGGGGCATTCTATTGTAAGAATGCCTTTGAAACAACCAGATATGGGAGAAGTATGTCCGCCCATTTGGCTCAGTAGATCTTTCAAAGGTTATGTAATTCATCGCTCTTCTTTCAAATGAAACCTTTAGTTAACTAAAGCTATTTATTTTGCTAACCTGTTGTAATCTTTAAGGACTTCAGTTAGCAATTCGTAAGGTAAGGTAGACACTTTGTTACCATTGATTCCTGATAGGGTTTCAGCTGCGACCAGGGCGTTCATGATGGCCTTTTCAACTGCTTGGACCGTTGCTTCAAAAAAAGGGGTCATTTGATCATTGGCCAGGGTACTTACATGAGCGGTTTTTTCACGGTTAAGGGCCCAGGATTTGCGGTAGAGAAGGAAAGAAAAAGATCGCCTGAGCCATTGCTCCCACGGCCCCCCAAAATACCAATGCCTAATGGGACGCGCTGCACAATTCTTTTGAGTTGATGAGGAAGGAAAGGAGTATCCGTGGCGACAATGACAATAATGGATCTATCTCCTTCTTTTCGTCTTGATTGTGGGCTCCGTAAAACTCAGCATTTAGGATATCATTCAAGGCCATGCCCACCGGAACACCAGCAATGGGCAAGGTTTTTTTGGAACCAAAATTGGATTGAACTAAGATACCAAGCGTATAATTGTCCCCAGGAAGGGAGATCTTTCTGATGCAGTTCCTGTGCCTTTTTTGAAACCCAAACATCTCATTCCTGTACTGCTGCAGACGTTCTCCTCTTCAATTTTACCTCCAGAAGCATTATTAATGTACTTAATTACCGAGAAGGTTAGTGCCTTTACTTGCAGAGAACAAGTGATTTCTACCTATTTGATAGCCACATCATCCCTTATTATTCATCAGAAAGCATGTTGATATAGCATTGCACAAGGTAAACATCATTGTTATGGTAACGCCTCTCGAATTTTTAATCCTCGATCTCATTTATCAAAATGGCTCAACGCAAAATGATTGGCCTAATTTTAACCCTTTTCCCCAATTTTTAACGACTTAAGTAAAAGATAAAGACCTCGTGTCTCAAACATGTATATTCAGGTTCTATTGCTCTCTCAACATCTATATTGAACGCGTATAGGGCTGTCTCATGACCACTGAAGAATTGTATCTAATACAGCTTGGATGAAATCTTTTCTCTCCGCAAACGATTGTAATTTTACTATCCATCAATAACCTCTCTTTATTATCGGAATTATAAATTTTTATAATTAAAATACATATTATAATCCAACAACCCCTGTGGAACAAGTAACTCTAAACGTCATAGATGGTATTATCATTCTCTGCTACTTGGTGGGTATTATAGGGTATGGTATTTCAAAAGGAAAGCAGCAATCTTCAGAAGATTATTTCCTAGCTGGGCGTAATTTAACATGGCCCATTGTTGGCATTTCACTCTTTGCAGCGAACATAGGAAGCAGTACGCTAATTGGCCTTACAGCGGACGCTTTTAAAACAAATATTGCCGTTTACAATTATGAATGGATGGCCGCTGTGGTCTTGGTGATTTTTGCCATTTTTTTCATGCCTTTTTATTTGAATTCCAAAGTATACACGATGCCTGAGTTTCTTGAAAGAAGATACGATGGTCGTGCCCGTTATTTCTTTTCTATTATTACAATCGTAGGCAATGTGATTATTGATACCGCTGCTGGACTCTATGCTGGCAATCTTATCTTAAAAATTATTTTCCCTGAGTTAGATTCAGCAATCATCATTACCCTATTAGCCATAGCTGCTGCCGCTTATACGATTCCAGGAGGATTATCAGCGGTCGTTCATACTGAAGTTATTCAAGCCATAATATTGGTCATGGGATCAATAGCACTTACCTACTTTTGCTTTGATCAGGTTGGTGGATGGTCTGGGATGATCGCTGGTTTAGATGCTATGAATCAAGGAGGCCAATTAAATAAAAGTTCTGATGAAGTTTTTAGCTTGGTGGGCCCCATCAATGATCCCTACATGCCATGGACTGGATTGGTTTTTGGTGTTCCTTTGTTGGGCTTCTATTTCTGGGCAAATAATCAGTTTATGGTACAACGTGTACTGAGTGCTAAGGATTTAAATCATGGACGGTGGGGTGCCTTGTTTGCCGGCCTTTTAAAACTTCCTGTCATTTTTATCATGATCGTTCCCGGAGTCATTGCTATTGTGCTCTTTTCTGACACAGACATTAGTGGGCTTAATTATTTAATACCAAGCTCGACAGGGATGGTGGTTTGCTCACAACTGAGCGATTGCCCTAATATGACTTATCCCGTCCTGATCTATAACCTACTCCCTGTTGGTGTTTTAGGTTTGGTCATTGCTGGTTTGCTAGCCGCTATGTCTTCCAGTATTTCTGCTACCTTAAATTCAGCATCTACATTGATCACAATGGATTTCATTTTAAAATTGAAGCCCAACCTCTCAAGTAAAAATTTAGTGACATCTGGTCAAATAGCTACAGTTATCTTGGTAATGCTTGCGGCAGCTTGGGCACCCCAAATAGAAAAATTCTCTTCCTTATGGGAATATCTACAATTGGTTTTGGGCTTCATTGCCCCCCCTATCGTATCGGTATTTCTGCTGGGCCTTTTTTGGAAAAGGGGTAATGCAAACGGAGCGTTTGCATCCCTGTTAGGAGGACTGATCCTCTCTATGATTTTAATTCTTTCCAAAGTCAATCATTGGTTTCCGGTAATTAATGACATCCATTTTCTGCATACAGCACCCTTGCTCTTGTTGGCTTGCTTAGTAATTCATATTTGTTTCAGTTTGCTTTCAGCACCCCCAAGTCAAGAAAAGATAGAAAAGATGACTTGGACTAAAGCAATTTTTGATTCAGAAACCCAAGAATTAAATACTCTGGTCTGGTACAAAAATTATCGTAATCTTGCAATTTTATTATTATTACTCACGGCACTCATTGTAGGCTATTTTATTTAGAAATGACAACAACCCAAAGATCAAAAAACTGGTGGAAAGAAGGTATTGTATACCAAATTTATCCAAGAAGCTTTAAAGATTCAAATAACGATGGAATCGGAGACCTCCACGGTATTTTGGAAAAACTTGATTATATCAAAAGTCTCGGGGTAAATATCATTTGGCTTTGTCCTATTTACGGGTCTCCCAACAAAGATAATGGTTATGATATCAGTGACTATCGCGCCATTATGTCGGAATTTGGCAGTATGGCTGATTTTGATCTGTTACTTGAAGGCATTCATGCCAGAGGGATGAGAATGATTATGGATCTAGTTGCCAATCACACCTCCGATCAACATGAATGGTTCTTAGAGTCAAAAAGCTCAATGGATAGTCCAAAGCGAGATTATTATATTTGGAAAGACCCTATCAATGGGGGTGTACCCAATAATTGGACGGCCTTTTTCAGCGGATCAACTTGGGAACTAGATCCCCAAACAGGGCAATATTATTTACACTCTTTTGTTAAGGAACAACCAGACCTCAATTGGGAAAATCCAGAAGTGAGAATAGGTGTTCATGGGGTCATGAAATACTGGTTAGATAAAGGTATTGATGGTTTTAGAATGGACGTCATCTCCATTATCTCCAAACACCATTTTAATGATTCCCCTTATGAATCCTTTAGTGAAACAGTTGCGAAGGTTTATGCCAATGGACCGCGCTTACATGAATTTTTACATGAAATGAATGTCCAAGTTCTTTCAAAGTATGATGTCATGACCGTAGGTGAAGGGCCAGGTATCTCTCTAGATAATGCAGCGGAATTTGTGGGTGAGGATCGGGCAGAATTAAATATGATATTCCATTTTGATCACATGTTCATTGATCATGGGGAAAATGGACGATTTGATCCCGTTACTTTTAATAAAAAACAGTTTAAAGATATTTTCATAGCTTGGGATCGAGCTTTGCAAGGTACAGGTTGGGGCAGCATCTTCTTGGGTAACCATGATTTTGCCAGAATGGTCTCGCGCTTTGGTAATGATGGCCTTCACCGAGACCCCTCAGCCAAGTTATTGGCTACTTTACTGATGACCATGAGGGGAACTCCTTATGTGTATCAGGGAGATGAATTAGGCATGGTCAATAATCAAGTCGATCGCATAGAACAATTTGATGATGTTGAAATACAAAACACCTACCAAGATTGGAAAAACAAAGGTAAAGACCTTGATGCATTTATCTCCATTTCCAATGAAAAAGGGAGAGACAATGCACGCACACCCATGCAATGGGATGCGACTCCCAATGGGGGTTTTAGCGCTGTAAAACCTTGGCTTGCTTCTAACCAGAAATATAAGAATATAAATGTTGCCCTTCAGGAGAAAGACCCAAATTCTATTCTCAATTATTATCGTAAATTGATTCAATATCGTAAAGATCACCTCACTTTGGTTTACGGAACCTTTGAAGTCATTCAAGAGGATCATGATACTCTTTTTGCCTATTGGCGTAAAGGCGATGAAAACTTATTGATTATTCACAATCTCTCAGATGATGAAACCACCTTGTGTCTGGATAACTCTGTTGAACTCAAAATAGAAATTTCAAATTATCAAGATTCACCGGAAGGGCACATAGAGCATATCGCCCTAAGACCTTGGGAGTCTATGATATATAGGACCTCTTAAACTCACTAAACTTAGGGCTCATATTTCAAGGTAAATACTTGAATTTCTGATCAAACCTTGCAAGCACCAAGTGAGATTCGAAACCCTTACTAAACATAAATTGACAGGTTTTCTTTTTTTTGATCAAAAATTTTTCTTCCGTCTGCAGCTGACCCCATTTTTGATCTATTAACTCCTCAATCTTTAACTCATAATTAGCTGGGTCAAGCGTGGACAGCCCTTCTTCAATAAGGGATGAATTGATTTTATGTTTCCTCAATTCTATTGCGATTTTAATCTTGCCCCATTTATTGAAAATGAATTTATCGTTCACAAAGGCCGATACAAATCGTTTTTCATTGGTGAAATTAGCTTCTTTCAAGGATTCTAACGCCACCAAGGCGTCTTCCAACTCAAGGCCATATAGCTGTAGTTTGGTCAGCACTTGATGAGGTGACCTCTCCGCACCTACGCAATATCTAGCCGCTTTATTTTTTGCTTGCTGGAGTTGTTCCGAATCTTCGGATTTCATTATTTTATATAGCCCTTTCGCCTCAAAATGGTTTCGAAGAACTTGATCTCATTATCGCTATTAAAAATGCGGTGAGGCAGATAGATCAGTTGGGCTTTACTCACAAAAAGCAGAAAGGCTTCTTTTTTGGCACTTGCCCTTTTTATTTGATCCCATTTCATCGGCATCCCCTGTTTCGAATTCAGCTTAACTAAAATCTGTTGACTGGAAAGCTCAAAGTTCAATTTATTAAATAAAAACTTGCTTTGTTCTAGTTGTGTCACGCCTGCGAATTGTACCAACCAAAAGAGCAGATACAAAATCAAGGCAATTGAAGCACCAATGATCCACCACGCATTAGGAATAATAAAAAATCCCGAGCATATGGAAAAATATATCAGAAAAACCCACCACTGCTGTTTTAGGACCCCTACTAAGGCCAAGCCAATATACTTCCCAGTAGCCAATTGATATTTTTTAGTTCTTACGATCATTATTTTAAATTGCTTTGAAACTCATATCTAAACTTTTATAGGAATGGGTCAATGCACCAATGGAAATATAGTCGACACCTGTATCAGCAATTTCCGAGATACTCATTTCGGTGATTCCTCCTGACGCCTCTGTCTCATATTTCCCGTCAATCATGGCAATACCTTGTCTTATTTGAGATGGTATCATGTTGTCGAGCATAATACGATCGACACCTCCTTCTTCTATGACCTCCCTAAGTTCTTGCAAACTACGCACTTCAATTTCTATTTTTAATTTTTTTTTGGACTTTTTTAAATAAGACTTTGTAGATTTCAAGGCCTTAGCAACACCTCCAGCAAAATCTATGTGATTGTCTTTTAACATGGCCATATCGTAAAGGCCAAAACGATGATTAGCACCTCCTCCAATTTCTACTGCCCACTTTTCAGCGATTCTAAAATTAGGAGTAGTTTTTCTGGTGTCGAGTAATTGAGCAGGGGAATTCCCGATCAATGATTTTAAATAATGAGTATACGTTGCGATCCCGCTCATGCGCTGCATACAGTTTAAAACTAATCGCTCTGCGCCAAGTAATTGGATGGCATCTCCAGATACCTTAAACCCCACCTCTCCTTCATGAATAGCGTCCCCGTCTTTTTTGTATGACTCAAATAGTAGGTCTTTGGAAAACACATCAAAAATGATTTGTGCCATTTCCATCCCTGCAACAATTCCTTCTTGTTTAAATAATAAATGCCCCTGAGCTTGTGTTCCTTCAGGTATACTTCCCAAAGAAGTATGGTCTCCATCTCCATGATCTTCCTTCATAGCGTTCCGGATGAACTCGTGCAATTTCTCTTCTGTTAAGTAGGCTGGATACATAAATCAAAATTAGTCTTTCTTGTTAATCCGTTGAGAAGGATAAGGTAGATAAATAATATTTGCCGTCTTTTTCTTTAAATAATAAATAAACTCGGTATTGTTCTCCTGTTTTCACCTTATAAACACCCATTCTATAGAGCAGGCCATTGGTCACATTAGCGGGTGTGGTATATTCAAAAGATAATGCCTTATGGTTATTAAAAAAAGTTCTTAATGCTTTTTCAGCCGCTGCTTTATCGGTCAGGATAAGAGACTCCCCTGCTAATTGCAATTTAAAAGGCGTATGCATGCGGCTTACAACTTCTTTAGAAATATTGGTACTTAAGGCAATCCCTAGATCTTCTAACATTTGATCTTGGCCTAAACTTTGGGTAAAAAAAACAAAATTTAGTAGATAACCAATTAACACATTTCTCATATTGATCAAAAGGAAATTAAAATTGCTTAAAAGCAAGCGTAAATTACAAAAAAATTACTGAGAGGAGCAAGTAGTTCCCTTATATTTGCCCTATGGATAAACGTGTGATCTTAATGATTTTGGATGGCTGGGGCATAGCCACAGATAAAGAAGTTTCTGCCGTCGATGCCGCCGCTACTCCCTTTATCGATAGCCTGTATAAGAAGTATTCGCACAGCACCCTCGAAGCTTCAGGCATTGCTGTCGGACTTCCCAAAGGACAAATGGGCAATTCCGAAGTAGGCCACATGAACCTGGGTGCTGGCAGAGTCGTTTATCAAGATCTTGTAAAAATCAATATCGCTACAGAAGAGGGTAGCCTTGGTGAAGAAAAAACCTTGGTTGAGGCCTTTGATTATGCCAAAGAAAACCAACGCGCCATCCATTTTATAGGCCTGGTTTCGGACGGTGGTGTTCATGCTCATTTAGATCATCTCAAAGGATTAATTAAGGCTGCCCACAAACATAAATGTTTAAAGGTATTTGTTCATGCATTTACCGATGGTCGTGATTGCGATCCGAAAAGTGGTTTAGGATTTATCAATGACCTATCGGCGTACTTAAAAAATCATGTAGGATCCATCGCCTCTATAGTAGGTAGGTATTATGCAATGGATAGAGATAAAAGATGGGAACGCATAAAGGTTGCCTACGACACCTTAGTTAAGGGCATAGGGACAAAAACAACAGATGTCACTGCAGCTATTGAAGCCGCTTATGCCAAAGACGTTACGGATGAATTCATGCCCCCTATCATTGCAACAGATGCCTCTGGGGAACCCTTGGCAAAAATTGAAGAAGGTGATGTCGTGATGTGCTTCAATTTTCGTACCGATCGAGGAAGAGAGATTACCGAAGCGCTCACGCAACGTGATTTCCCTAATGAAGATATGTACAAAATGTCTTTGCATTACCTCACCATGACCAGCTATGATGACACCTTCCAAAATGTTAAAGCCATCTTCAGAAAAGATAATCTATACAATACCTTGGGAGAAGTTCTTGAAAAGGCAGGAAAAAATCAAATTAGAATCGCTGAGACTGAAAAATATCCCCATGTTACTTTCTTTTTTTCAGGAGGAAGAGAAGAAGCATTCAAAGGTGAAAAAAGACTCCTCTGCCCCTCCCCTAAAGTGGCTACTTACGACTTAAGGCCAGAGATGAGCGCCCAGGACATAGAAAAAGCCATCATTCCAGAACTGGGCCAGCAATGGCCCCATTTTGTTTGCCTGAATTTTGCTAATCCCGATATGGTGGGTCATACAGGTGTTTTTCAAGCTGCCGTTAAGGCTTGCGAAACGGTAGATCATTGTGCCGAACAAGTGGTTTCTGCAGCGCTAAAAAATGGGTATACTACCCTGATCATCGCAGACCACGGCAACTCAGATCATATGGTCAACGACGACGGTACGCCCCATACGGCACATACCACCAGCTTGGTCCCTTTGATTGTGGTTGACCCTGATTTCTCTTCACCCATAAAACATGGAAAACTTGGAGATTTAGCACCCACTATTTTAAAATTAATGGGCCTAAAAATACCTAAAGAAATGACTGGCAAACTCCTTTATTAATATGAAATATCTATTGTACTTGTGTGTTTTGTTCTATGCATATGGTTGCACTGGGCCACATGAAAGTTTTAAGGCACAAAAATACTTCTCTATCGATTCCTTGGTCGTCTCACAAATTACCTTGCTCAATTCAAACAAAAATGCCCTGACCAAAACAGTTCAAATAGGTAAAAGTGTGGAAACACAATCCTTCTCCGCTGATGCCATTGATTGGGAAAGTGAACTTAAAATTTTCAGTCTCTTAGAACTCAATAAATCTAAATTTGTTGGCTCCATAAATACAGAAACGGACCTAAAAAGCACTTCTTATCGTCCAAAAAAAGATGCCCTTATATCAATTAAATTTCTTAAAATCACCAAAGCTGAAAATCAGTTAACAACCATTGATGGTTACTATTTGGATGATGACGCTGAAGTCATTTATACTTCACAAAGAAATTTGAAAATGAACTTTAATAAAGGCTTACTGACTTCTTTTGAGATTGCAGGCACTCAAAAGGTTCTGTTTACAGATACTACTCAGTTTATCATCAAAGGGACGATCAATTAAACCCATTCTTCTTGTTTTTTGTTGCGTTTGACAGGTCCTGAAGGCCAGCGCACACCCGGGGGTAAATCTAATACGGGCCCCTTTTCATAATCAAAAAGCAAGCCCCCTTCGTCATCCTGATCATTTTGATTTAAGCGTCTGATGACTTTAGTCGATCCTCTGTAAATAATGAATAATAAGATTGCATAAGTAAGCAGGCAAAGCAATAAATCAATATAAAATGGATGCATACCCTTAAATTAACTTTATCTTTCTAAAAAAAATTGAAAAAGGATCATTAATCATTACCCAGTTGAAAGAAAATAAGCCCATCATTTGAGAGAACGTTATTTAAAACCAATCGCATTCCCTTTCCAACCATTGCGCTCTAAATCATCATTATGCTGTAATACGGCCTCCTCCAATGATTTTTTATAGTCATCTAATCTAATCGCTACTTCTTCGTCAAAGGTACCAATAATCTCTGCTGCCAAAATTCCAGCATTTTTAGCGCCATCCAGCGCAACCGTTGCTACCGGAATCCCACCTGGCATTTGCAAAATGGAGAGCACTGAGTCCCAGCCGTCTATTGAATTTCTTGATTTGACAGGAACTCCAATGACCGGTAAACTCGTCAAAGAGGCTACCATACCTGGTAAATGCGCTGCCCCTCCAGCACCTGCTATAATGACTTTTAGGCCTCTTTCCCTGGCATTCTGGGCATATTCTACCATTCGCTTAGGGGTCCGATGCGCAGAAACAATCCTTACTTCTGATGACACTCCAAGTATTTCCAAAATTTCTGCTGCTTCGGACATAATATTCAAATCTGATTTGCTGCCCATAATAATTCCTACTTTTGAATCGCTCATGCTTTGACTTTTAAAATGTTTTTTATTTGATTGGCGGATGCCTTCAGTATGGACATGTCTTCATTTGTGATGGTAACATGGCCCATCTTTCTGAAAGGTTTCGTTATTTTTTTGCCATAGAGATGGAGGTGCACCCCCGGTATTTCCATCGCTTGGGATAGTCCCTCATAAATGGCGCTGCCTGTATGGTTGGGTGCCCCCAATAAATTGACCATCGCCGCGGGAATCAACATCTGGGTAGTTCCCAATGGTAGATTAAGCACCGCCCTTAAATGCTGTTCAAATTGTGACGTTTGGTTAGCCTCTATGGTATGGTGCCCACTGTTATGGGTCCGAGGTGCCACTTCGTTGACCAGCAACTCACCTTCTCGGGTCAAAAACATCTCTACAGCCAATAATCCTATCATTTCCAGTTTAGAAATCACCTCGACGGCCAATGCCTGAGCTTTTATTTCAATCTCAGGAGTGAGCTCCGCAGGTGAAAATAAAAATTCTACAAGGTTTGCCTCTGGATGAAAGGACAATTCCACTGATGGATACGTCGCTACCTCTCCTCGCTCATTTCGCGCAACGATCACACTTATTTCTGTTTGGAAATCAATGCATTTTTCCAAAATGCCTGGTCGGTCAAATGCTTTATCGGTATCTGCTGCTGTTCTGATCATCTGAACACCACGACCATCATAACCTTCTGTTCCTAGCTTGTGTACGGCAGGTATCATTTCTACATAATTCAATACATCCGCCTTGGATGCGGTCAAAACAAAATCTGCGGTGGGTATCCCAGTCGATCGATAAAAATTCTTTTGCTTGCGTTTGTCTTGAATGAGCTCAATGATATGGGGTTGTGGATAAACCTTGATACCGGTAGCCTCTAACGCTTTCAAGGCTTCGGTGTTTACATTTTCAATCTCAATCGTAATCAAGTCTTTATCCTGACCAAAATGCATGACATCATCGTAATCCGTCAACTTCCCTACCGTAAAATGTTGCACCAAATGAGCACAAGGCGCGTTGGGATCCGCATCCATAATAGCAATCTGAAGGTTGAGATCCATGGCAGACTGCAACAGCATACGGCCCAACTGCCCACCTCCCAATAAACCGATTTTGTAATCTGAAATTTCTTTTTGCATCGCACTGCAAAGATGGTAAAATTGAAATAAATCCACAGCTCGATCTTCACAATAAGATCAAAATCATAATGAATACTCATATTTTATGTTAAAAAAACGAATTAACTCATGTTTGAAAAACATCCATTGACCTTGAATTGACTGAACCCAGTATTCAAAAAATCATTTGCTTGTAAGCCACAGTCACTATATTTGAACTAATTTCAAAATAATCTAGTTATTCTAACATCACTCTGGTTAAGTGATCTACTTTTTATACCCACAAAATAAAATGATGCCCTATCTCGAAGCTTTTTTAAATGCTTTTACTGGAAGTTTAGATTGGACTTGGAAATCGATAATCGGTGAAGTCCCTTGGTTCCAAAATTATTTTTGGGGAGTTATCTTCATATCCTTGCTGGTTTGGGGTTTAGAAATAGCCTTTCCATGGCGCAAGCATCAAGCCACCATCCGAAAAGATTTTTGGCTAGATGTATTTTATATGTTTTTCAACTTTTTTGTCTTTTCGATCGCGGTCAGTGGTTTTTATGCGCTGTTCACCGTTTTTTTTAATGACTTAAATATCCCACTCACCCAGCTAGCCTTGATCGATTTAGCCTCCCTTCCTCAATGGGCTCAATTGCTGTTATTTTTCGTGGTTTTAGATTTTGTGCAGTGGTTCACACACATATTATTACATAAATATCCTTTTTTATGGCAGTTTCATAAAGTCCATCATAGCGTCAAAGAAATGGGGTTTGCCGCACACATGCGTTATCATTGGATGGAAAACATCCTCTACAAACCCCTTAAAACTTTTGCTGTAATGATTCTAGGTGGTTTTGAGCCTCAGCAAGCCTTCATCGTACATTTTATGTCCATCACCATAGGCCACCTCAATCATGCGAATATCAAATTGACGTGGGGTATCTTCAAATACTTCTTTAACAATCCAGTAATGCATTTATATCACCATGCAAAAACAATCCCTACCGGAAAAGTTGGGGTTAACTTTGCCATCAGTCTCAGCCTCTGGGATTATCTCTTTAAGACCAATTACATTCCCGAGGATAGCGGTGAGGTCCCCTTAGGGTTTCCAGAAGACGAAACCTTTCCTAAAAGTTTTTTAAAACAACAGCTTCATGGATTTAAAAAAGACTGACGCCCGCTTCACAGCATTCTATTTTAGAGGAACTCGAAATAAAAAAAGGCAGCCTCTTGTAAAGTAAAGGTGACTTAAACACCAAAATATATATTGTTGAAAAAGGATTACTCTGCAGTTATTCTATTGATAAAAAAGGCCAGAAACATGTGTTTATATTCGCGCCAGAAGTATGGTTAATGGTGGATGCCTGTGAGGCAACTGATGCCGCAGATCTTTACATTGAAGCCCTTGAAACTTCCTTAGCTCGCATAGAAAACAAGAACAGTAAGCTCGATAACATTAGTCCCTCAAAATTAGTAAAACGCATGGCTAATACTTAGAAAAGAGTCATAATGCTAATGAGTGCCACGGCAATGGAACGCTATGCCCATTTTATGGAAGCCTATCCTGACATCACGCAAAGGGTTCCACAAAAAATGATCGCCTCTTATTTGGGTATAAGCCCTGAAGCCTTAAACAGAACAAGAAAAAAAGGTTTCAGCCATTGGTAAATTCTTTGCCTTTCTGGAACTAAATCAATGCTTTTGTAAATTAAACCCGTCATCTTTGACTCGTAAAGCAAAAGTTATGGAGACTACCGTTTGGGTTTCTCAAGGAATATTAGCGGCACTCATGCTCTTTACTGGGGTTTTGAAATTAGCCGCTACAAATGAACAATTTAAGACTCTCGGAAGTGGTCGCCTTGATTGGGTAGATTCGTTGTCCAGTACCCAGATGAAAATTATCGGGGTTGTGGAAGCCTTGATTGGTTTTGGTTTAATGCTCCCTCAAAGATTAAACATTTGGGCTTGGTTAACTCCATTGGCTGCTGTAGGTGCAGTATGCACCATGAACGGTGCCATCGTCTTGCATATCCGAAGAAAAGATGGCGCTGAAGCCATCGCAACTAATCTTTTCATTATTGCTTTAGCCATTTTTGTACCCTATAACAGGTCGGGACTTATTGGATGATTTTTTTTAAGAATCCTGAAATCCCTTAATATCATGGATTCCTCTTCGATAAATGGTCTATACACAAATGCAGTGGATCAGCCCAAAAGAGTCATCATAAAGGGTTAAAACAGTTTTATTTTCCTCTGGGTCAGTCCATTTTCAGTCTACTTAAATTTGTTCAATCGGTCGCTCTGATCAAATATGATAGGTTATGACTTTAAAAATTACCTAAGTATCATTCGATTTCAATACGCCTATGCTCCATTTAATCGCCATAAATAAGGGCCTGATCCCGTACACCAGTATCATAATAATCCGCAGAGAAAGGCCCAAGTATTGATCACTCACGTCATAGCCAAAAAGAGCTGATAGGACCAGGTACTCTAAAATTAAAGCTCCGAGAACCCCTGCTCCAATAAGAATTTCTGTAGCCAAAAACTTTTTCATATGATCGTAATATAAGAATTTGTTTTCAAATGCTCCTGCTGAATTTCAGAAGGTCTTTTTTAAAAATGTTTTTACATGGCCCTTAAAATCACGCCATGCTTACTGCCTATCCTTATCTGTTTTCAAACACTCGAACAGAATGCCTCGATAAGGAGATTGAATCTTTTCCCCTCTCTGATACTTCAATAATTAAAAAAAACATTTAATTTTATACTAAATCAAACTACAAAAAAATGAAATCATTACTCTATTTAATTACTGTGCTCGGCGCCTTGTAAGCTTGTAATCCTACTGCTAAACAGAAAAATGAACAGGCACCAGAATAAAACCCTGTAGAAAATAAGACTGACTATATCTATGAGGCTACCTACTTTAGATCAATTTGAAATGGGTAATCCTGAAAACGTTTTATTGGTTAAAAAAATGCATGAATTGACCCTTTCCAAAAAATTTGATGAGGTATATAGCCGATTCTCAGACAGCGTAGTTTTTCGGAATGCCGATGGCTCTACCACCGAAGGTATTGCGGCGGTTAAGGAAGTAATGGAAACGGTTTATTCCAAATTAACTTTTGAAAATTATCGCGTCGGAGTCAACTTAGCGGTCACTGGTTATAACGGAGATGAGTGGGTACTCCTATGGGATGGTGTTGATATCCTCTCACCAGATGGTAAAAGAACTTCTGAGCTATATGTAGGAGCGTTTATGATTGTAGATGGTAAAATTGTACTGATGAATCAATTCGCCAAGCCAAGTTTATAGTATATAAAATTATGCCGCTTTTAAGAAAAAGCCCTCTATTGATGAAATATAGGGCTTTTTTAAGTTTATCTATCAATTGCCCAAGCTGATGAGTTTTTGCATCACCACTCTTTTCTTAAGCTCTCGCAACTCATCCCAATCTTGATTTGCTTTAGAAGCATCTGTTAAGGGCCCCATTCCCAATTTTAAATAATCTTTGTATTGGTCAAACCAGTCAACGGTAACGTGTGAAAAATAATTGTCTGTGCCATAATCATCAATTCTTCTGTGAAAATTCCAGCCTACTCGTACAGAAGTATTGGCAATGCTCTTGGTGGCATTGATCTCGGCCTGCTCGTAGGTTTCCCATTGATCATTTTTGAGCATCATGAAATTTAATACCATGATCTCTGGAAGGTAATCCACCCCTTTTTTTCGTGCTGAACCCAAATCATTCCACTTCACTTGGCCCACGCGAGTTCTAATCCCAGATACATCTTGCTGCATAATTTGCCATTGCCGATCGGTCATACCTAGATAGGATTGTGGATTTATGGAATCGCCGTATTTATCAATATCAAATATATAGGTAATCATATGGGTAAAATCTTCTTGTGGATTGTCTACGACCTTCCACACATCCCATTGCAGCAGCATCCCCTCGTCAATTCTCTTTTGATGTATTTTTGAAAATTGCTCTTCTAAATATTGGTTGTAAGCGGCAATATCATTTGCCTTTACAAAGACAATATCATATAGTTTAGTTTGAGCAAATACAGAGCTCGCTATAAATAGCATGAATAATATAATTATGGCTTTTTTCATGTTTAGTTGTTTATGAATGAATAAGGTTAAATATAAAGAGGGTTGAATGGAATATGAAATAAGTCAGGCAAAGGGTCTCGTTCCATTTTCGTTTTAAAAAGTGAGTTTTACCCTCTAAATATTCAGTCTTTAAAATTAAGGTATAATCACTTTTTAATGTTTTCGTTCATGATGGGAATCGTCCAAATACTTCGCTAATTCTTTTTACTTCTAAGAACTCTAATCCCTATTCCTTTTGTAAGAAAAATCTCATTTTTATTTTCCTAATCTCCCTGTTAAAAATAGAATCTTAGTTCGCTATGATTGATCATCCTACTATTATCTGTTCACTCCTCAATGCCACAATCGTTTTTTTTATCACTCCCTCTCGGTTTTCAAAGAAAGATTTACTGGTTTTAATGACCTTTTTTAAAATAACTTTTTTAAGTTCGATGGTGATTCCTTCTAAAAATTATGAATATCTCTAAAAAAGAAAAGATTCATGTTTTGATTTCATCGGCATTAATAATTTCTGCCACTTTATGTTATGCAGTTTTTAATTTTAGAGAACTTGATTTAGACCCAATAGAAAGCGTATTTGATGGCTTTTCTGCTGTATTGTTAATATACCTGATTTTATTTGCTGTTATTCTTGGGATCAAATCTCTTTTTATTAAGAAAAATTCATTTTTCAATACTCTTTATTTAACCTCTTATGCATTTACCATAATCGTTTTAATTGCCTATTTAGTTGGGGAACTGAATCCCCGAAAAGGAAATGATATCCAGGAATTAGAACAGAATATTGATCATGCTGGAATTATTGAAGCATTAGACGGAGAATCCTTGGTTAGAGGAACTAAAATTTACAATAATAACTGCATAAATTGTCATGGTCATCCTGACGTAGAAGGATCTTTACCTAATGCCTCTAAATTTTGGGAGCCAAATTGGAAAACAAAGTCTGATCCGTTCGGCATGTATCAGACCCTCACACAAGGAGTAGGCGCCATGCCTGCCCAGCTGAAAATGACCCCCCGTGAAAAGTATGATGTTATTCATTATATTAGGAATGAATTTATTCAACAAAATGAACTTGAGCCTTTTTTATTAACGGCAGAATATTTGAAGGGATTACCCAAAGGAGCCACCCGTGGTCCAGTTTCAAAGCCTTATAACCCTTGGTCAGATCAGAACTATGGTAACTTTTTAATTAATACTTATGAACTTGTAGATGAGAAAAATGGGATTAAAAGATTTCATTCTCCCGGTCCTTCACCTTTTCCAGATGAGAATTACTTAAAAAATAATTTTGCTTATAAAGGAATTGCCGTACGTCTAGATCAAGGTTCAGGGGGCATTTCTAAAGGTAAAGTATGGATGATTTTTGACCATGATTTAATGCGAGTTGCCGGTGGATGGTCAGGTGAGGGATTTATTGATTGGAATGGGATTTTATTAAATGATCGCCATGAAACTTATCCCAGAACCATAGGTAAATTAGATTTTAAAACTCCCGTTGGCCCCGGCTGGGCAAACCCTGTGAATGGATCTTTTGAAGATCCGCGTTTTACTGCTCGCGACGGCAGAAAATTCGGACCCTTACCTAAGGCTTGGTCGGATTACAAAGGTATTTACCATTTTGGTGAGGACATTATCCTCTCTTATACCGTTGGAGCATCTGATATTTTAGAGCGTTTGGGTTCCGAAACAATGGAAAATCAATTTGTCTTCACAAGAACGCTTAACATCGGTCCATCCTCATCAATCCTAAAGTTAAGAGTCGCACCAACTACGAGTCAAGTAAAAATACTAGGGTCAGGCGCTCGTTTATCTGAAGAAAATGGATACGTGATCCTTACCGTGGATAGTTCTAGGAGTACTCAGTTAAAAATATTTATTGCTGATGCTAGAATTTCAACTTTTGATACCCTTTTCAAGGCCTCTTCAGGGCCTGAGTCTTTATTAAAATACACTCAAGGTGGTCCTGCGCACTATCCGGAAATTTTGACAACACAAATAAAAAGAGGCTCTGATGATGGCCTATTTGCCATCGATGAACTTTCCCCTCCCTATGAAAATCCTTGGAATTGTAGGATGAAATTAAGTGGTATTGATTTCATGAGTGATGGCAATATAGCTGCTGTTTGTACCACCGACGGAGATGTCTTTCTTGTTACAGGACTGACTAGTAAAGGGGATTCTCTTCAATGGAAAAGAATTGGATCAGGATTGTTTCAACCATTGGGTCTTAAAATTCGTAATGATAAAATCTATGTCATCTGTCGAGATCAACTCGTATTATTGCACGATCTCAATGGTGATGATGAGACTGATTATTATGAAAGTTTTAACCATGATCACCAAGTAACAGATCATTTTCATGAGTTTGCCATGGGGCTGCAAGCTGATGAGCATGGCAATTTTTATTATGCAAAAAGTGGCAGGCATGCTCGGGAAGCACTTGTTCCCCAACATGGTACCTTGATAAAAGTAAGTAGTGATGGTTCTAAATCTCAAATTATCGCTTCTGGATTCAGGGCTGCAAACGGGGTTTGTTTGAATCCTGATGGTAGTTTTTTAGTGACTGATCAGCAAGGCTATTGGAATCCAATGAATCGCATTAACTGGATAGAAACGGACCAATCTAACACATTTTATGGGAATATGTGGGCCTATAACCCTCCTAAAGATTCTACGAGGAAAGCTATGAATGAACCCATGATTTGGGTAGATATGGAGTTTGACAGATCGCCCTCCGAACTCGTTTGGGTAGATAGTGAAAAATGGGGTCCATTAAACGGTAGCTTATTGAGTTTTTCATATGGCTATGGAAAAATGCAACTCGTCCTTCATGAAGAGGTCAATGATAAAAAACAAGGAGGCGTTATAGATATTCCAAAAATGAAGTTTTACACCGGGGTTATGAGAGGTCGGTTTCATCCTGATGATGAGCATTTATACTTGTGTGGTATGGAGGCTTGGAGTACTACTCAAAATCAGCGAACAGGTGATCTTTATAGAATAAGATATACTGGTAAAACGATTACCTTCCCTATAAAACTGAATGCAAAAAAAACGGGTATGATACTTACCTTTGCTAGTGATTTGAATTCAGAAAGTGCAACAGAGATTTCAAATTATGAGGTAAAAAAGTGGGATTTGATCAGAAGCAGAAAATATGGCTCAGAACGATACAACATTGAAACCTTAGATATTTCTGATATTAAGATAAGTGCTGATGGGAAAACGGTGAAATTAATCTTAGAAGATATTGCACCCGTCGATGTGATGACCATCAAATATAATGTTTTAGATAAAGAAGGTGTTTCTCTCCAAGGAACCGTACAAAATACCATTCATGCTTTAGGTGATGACGAAGATGATTTCATTACCTCTATTAAATAAGGGAACTGGGCTGCATTGGGTCAGCTTGGATCGCTAATTACGCGATAAAACAAGGATGATTCCCTCATTTTTCTTAACAGGAATCAAATCTCCAATACTGAATGTTTGAAAGTCTTGGAGTCCCTTAATCTCCGGACCAATCAAACGTACCTCATTAGGATCAAAGCCTAATTTTTCCCAGTCAATAATCAAGGGCACCCTTTCAAGATTGTTGGACCAAGACCCTATGGCAATAAGTACGTTCTTCTCATTTAGGTAGATGGTACTTTTAATGTTGGGATGATTAGTTTTAATAGGAGATCGATCTACCCAATAACCCAACATTTCACTGTCTGCAATCTGATATTCATCAAATAAGCCCCACAAAGCTCCCGGATCAAAGTTCCCATAAACACGGGTCGTCATGCCGTAGACCAACCCTCGGAAAGGATGTCCTCCTTTTTCCAACATTTCTCCTGTCAACCCAAAAGGTAAACCAGAAACCTCCGTAAGCCAATAATCAGGTCCCAAATCATATTCAAAATATTCACCGAACCATAACCTTGAGATAAAGGGGAAATGTTCCATATATAGCAAAGCGCTATTGGTAAATCCATCTCTAATATTATATTGATTGGCCGAATGGAGGTCTATAACATAATCCTTTCGATGGGTGTTGAGCACATTTACAATACGCTTTACGGTCTCTCGACTAAAGGCAATATCATCTAAATAAAGGCCATCAATCTCCTGATTTTTAGCCAGCCAATTAATCCCCTCAATATAGTAATTGGTCCATCTTGAATTTCCTTTATTAAGAATGGCAGCGTCATTGACACGGGTAGCATGCCACGCAGAATGATAATGGTCTTTGAGATGTTCTTGCAACCAACTGTGACCGCCACCATCTCCATCATTTAATACTTCATCGCCTAAACTCTTTAAAGCAAAAAGTTCTGGTGCTTTATAGGTGAGTTCTCTGATGGTATTGTATAGTTTGACTTTTATCCCTTTGGCATGTGCTTCATCTATATACGCCTTTTGCTTATCCAAGTTGTAAAACGGATAATTGATGTAAGGATTAATTTCATTGGCGTGGTGAACATTGACTACGGTCCCTTTAAGGTTAATAACGGAGTCAATGGGGACATATTTATGTACAAATCTTGTATTAAAATGAGTTTGTGTATCAATAGTTTTGAAGGGTGTAATTAAAAATTTACAAATAAAATGTAAGGTGTCTCCTCGTTTTAAATCTCTGGGGCCACTATAATTTACAACTTCTACTTTATTTGATTTAATCGTTACATTAATGCCTCCTTTGCCTTCGTTATACCATGAGGCCGGCAGATTCAAGGGTTTGGTTTGATAAAAATTTGTGTTCAAAGGACGCTCGTAATTTTCATCTCTTAAAACATATTGCAAACCTTTATTTACATCCCCCAACCAAAGTCCCTCTTGATGTTTAGATATATCCCATTTCCAATTCAGGTCATGGGTTAATCCTCCTCCCTTCATACCTAGTCCAATCAAGTATTTGGCCGCCTTTTTTTGAAAGGGTATGCGCATCCGGATATCTTCAACGGTCACATCTTCTTTCGCAATAACATCAATTTGATAGGCCAACATACCATCATATTCTATTGTGCCAAAGACATCAAGAATATATTTTTCGGAATTGTTTTTGGCATTCCAGTGCATACTACTAGGATGGGATTGGTTTAAAGCAAGGGGGTTCTGTTGCCAATTAACGACACGTTTATCTCCTTCAATAATTTCAAAAGTGATCGGTTCAGTCAATAATTCCTCAGGATTTTCGTTTAAATGGGTCAGCTCCTGAGCAAAGTAGCTACTGATTTTTTGAGGTAAGCCAAATTTATTTACCGAGATGTCTCGCCCTAAAATGTGCAAAAGGTTTTTATTCGCTTTGACCGCAGTAAAAGGTCTGACGATGATATCATCATCACGCCCAATGGTAGAATTAAGCCAGTGCAGCCGTGACATATTGTGGGGATTATCGTCGCCATAATTTTCAATGATTTCGTCTTTTACATGAATTTTAACGAATGTGGTATCTGCCGAAAGCCCTTTAGGTGCAATAATAATCTGCGTCAAGTAGGTGTCTGCCGTCGTAGTTTTGGGAATTTCAATGCCAAACCAGAGTGAAATCAATTTCCTTTTGGGCACATTAACTTTTCTGGAAAATGAATTCCCATTAAGATCAACTCCTTCACTATTATAATTAGTTATCAATGATTTTGACAAATGATTTCCTGAATTACTTTTTAAATCTGAATAATTTATTTGAAGATCGTTTAGCGACATATTAGGAGCATATACTCCTATTTGAAAAGTATAAAAGCTTCCTTTTGGAATCGTATCTGTCAGGCCGTTGATCTTACTTGTTTGCATCCATCTTTGAGGCAGGTAATCTTTAAGTTTAATAGAATGTTCCCGATACTCAGGAAACAAGTAATATGGCTGATCATGATGTTCAAAATAATTTTTTGTTTCGGCCTCCGTCGCTATAATTTCCATAGGGAAAAAACTATTGAATTGATCAATGGATTGACTACTTATCACTTTAGCTTTAGGAAATACAATGGCATTTTGAGTCTCCTTTTCAACCATTGATAACCAACTAGGATCCTGTTCTGCCATTGGTTTGTTGTATTCTACCTTGGGATAATAGCCTCCAGTTGAGACGTGTGATAGGTAATAAACGTAATACTTTTTAGCCCGGTCATTGGCCTCAAAAATAAAGTGGCCAAACTCGTTGTTGCTATCCAATAAAAGCACGTTGGCTACTTTTTCTTGAGTATTGGCGTCCACTATGATCAGGGCTTTTTCTGATGGGTTGTTATCTCTTCTTCGCCAGGGTATGATTACTTGTACATTACCAGAAATGCCTTTTGGTGTTTTAATCACAAAACGATGATTCCCTAATGACTGAAATGGCTTATTATATTTTGGGTGTTCCCAATTTCCATTTTCATAGCGTATTGAATCCACAAAAATTGAGGATGGTTTTATTCTGTAGTTAATCCTATCATTCGACTCATAAGAGCATGAATGAGACATAAAAATTAATAATATCGAAATAGTTTTAATCCAAGTGTTCATGAATGTAATAGTTGGTTAGATATAGCTGATGTATGAAAATTTACATTTTAAATAATGCGTGAACCGTATTTAACAGTTGATTCAAATTGTTGTTTCTTTCTTTAGATTCTTTTTGGATTAATCTTTTCTCCCATGAAAAATGGCGAGGATCGTCTTTGTATTTAGCAATCGCCCAATTTAAATACTCATTGTTTGGATCTAACTTGGTCTTTTGGTCAATGAGACTTAAGATGCGTTGATGTTTCCCCAAATGTTTCAGAGCCACCAATTGGGCGTAAAAATTTTCGCTTTCTGAATCCTTATAAGATTTATAGTTAGTTATATAAGGATAATAAGAAAGATCTCCTTGAACTTCATAAGCTCGCGCAATGATGAGATCTGCGAGTCGATCATCCGTACGATAGGGTTTGCCAACGCCGAGATTTTGTGGCCAAAGTTTTGCTTTTTTTGCATAAGTAGTAGCCGCTTGATAATCCTTCTTTTTAAAGGATTTTAGCGCCAGCTGTATACAAATAGTACTGTATATTTTTTTTCCTTCTGTTGAGCCTTCAAAAGGTAAAAGGTTAAATTGTTCTAAAAACATTAAAGCCTCATGATGTTTTTCAGCCTTTAGTAATGCCTGGGCATGTCGAAGACCGATTTGTGCATTTTCAGGATAAAAATCTTTGAGCTTTTCACTTAAAGCCAACGCTTTGGAGCTCTCATTATTGAGTAAATGGTGATCCATCAAGGCAATATCCGCGCGCCAATCTTCTGGATTCATAGATTGCGCAATTTGAAGATTTTCCTTTTCTATTATTCCTGCGTCTTGTAGAAGGGCATGTTTAGTGAGATAGAATGTAGCTAGGTTTGGTTCGTTTTGACATTGATCAAAAAGATTTTTTGCCCGATCTATTTCCCCTTTCTGCCAGTAAATGAGGCCTAAATAATATTTAAGTTCCCAACTTGCATCTTCTTTGCTAAGCGTTTCTAGAAACTGGGCAGTTTCGACTCGATAGGGGAAGGTCATTTCTACCGATGATTCCCTGATCTTATTTATGTATGATTGGCGATGATTGAACTCCAAATAGGCCAGCCAAACATTAATTATGGGATTTTCAGGACCTTCTTTTAGAACCGAGATGGCAGTCGTAGAATTATTAAAATGATAATAAATAGAAGCAAGCTCTAAATATGATTCGTGGGGTAATTCATTGGTGATGGCCTTATTGAAGTACGACACGGGTTTATTGTTCCACAGATATTCTTCATATCTCGCGAAATCAGATAATGGATCTAAAACATAAACCTCTGCTAATGCCGCCATGGCGGCGGGCTTATCTTTGAGTTTTCTGTTTGAATAGCTGATAATCATATGGGCCATGATATTCTGACGATTATAAATGAGGGCTTTTGAAGCAAAATGCAATGCTTTGGTCATATTGTCTTCATTAAGAAATAATTTGGCCAAGGCGACGTAAGCTGCAGACGCCAGTTGGGAAGATTGTGCAGCAATGGAAAATCCTGATTTGGCTTCGTTATAATTTCCCAAAGCTCTATTAGCTAATCCAAAAGCATAATTACATTCTGGATCATATGTGTCTATGGATAGTCCGATTTGACTGTATTTTAAGGCATTTGTGAAATCCATTTGTCTAAAATAGCCCAATGAAAGTCTACTTAATGCAGGCATGAAAGTTGCGTTTTTTAGTACTGACTGATGATACGATTCCATAGCTAATGAATATTGGCGTTGTCTTTCGAGTTCCAGACCCTTGATATATAGACCATACGCAGATGCCCAATTAAAATCCGATGGTGTGGTCAAGGGTCGGTCAACTGAAAGATCGTTTAAGGGGGCTTTATAATTTAACAGATCAGGGCCTAGTTTAATTTTAAAAAAAGCATCTTCAGATTTGGCTAAGGTCCATTTAGTAATTTCTAGGGGTGATAGGTCTACTGAATAATTAATTTTTTTATTCCCTATTTGCATATATATGGTATCCTTGAGATGCTGTAAAGCACTCAGATAAATATCTACAGAATCCCTTTCTTCTTCAACATTTAAGACGGCATATTTGGACGCTGCTACCATTCCTTTGGTTGATTTTAGTGGAAACCAAATCTCCTTCATAAGGTCCGCAACATGAGGCCCAAAGGAGCGGTGCTTAAAAGGTGAGTAGGTGCTTTGTTCAGCGGCTTGATTAAATAACTTCCCTGATTGATACTCTATGTATTGGCCATCGTTATCGGTAAGTAAGTCTTCCCATATCATGCCTTGTTGTGATAAGCCCCAAATCCAAAGTTTTTTCCCCGGCTTGACATCATAATCCGTATGATGCCCAAATCCAAAATCATCCTCTTTCCAGTAGCCTCCAAAAAAGTCAGCATAGGCATTGACCACATGATACGATTTATAACCTCCAAAATCATTGTTTTCATATTTTGACAGGTCACGTCCACTAGATATTGGCCAACTACTCGGTTCCCCTCCGTGGCCGATAAAGTCTTTTCCAGGATAAAAAAATTCTAGATTTCCGGATGCTTTTGCTGCCGCATTCATCCAATGGTAGTAGGAAGTATACTCATCTGTGAGGTTGAACCAAGAAACCGTAGTCTCAAGAAAAGCTTTGTCTTTTGGAAGTGTGATTTTAACATTCCAACGCGTTCTAGAAGGCAAATCATAAGCTCCAACGATGCAAGACACACTGCCATCGTCATTTTTTTTCAAGCTATAATCTACTGGTGTGGAGCAAGACGGCGCATGTCCGATATCTCCAAAATTGAATTCTAAGCCACCAGATGTCCATGGGCCTCTCATGGCAATGTTTCGAAATTTTACAACTTCATTTTTATATAAAAATTCTTTACCTGTTGATTTTTCGATGGCTCCCCAAATTTTTCCCCCAATTTCGGGAGAGATGAACACTTTTAAGTATTCATTTTCCATAACCACCATTTTCCATGATTGGTCAATCGCATGGTTAGTATATCCATCAAACTTAAAATAAGGATAAATTCTACCTATATTGGGAATTGGATTTGGATCTGAAAAAGGATATGTTTTTAAGATTTGAGTTTCCTCATAAATGACTGCTTTCGATGGATTTAAATAGCTGAATTGACTACTTTTTTCACAACTAAAACATCCTACAACAAAAAGAATAAAGACAATAAAAAATGATTTATAATAGCGCATTATTTTACGGATTATTCTCCTATCAAGGGCAGTGATTTTAACAAGTTCTTAGCCTGATTTAAACCATCAATCAATACTAAAAAACTGAATATTTTGAATGACTGGCAAGCAGCTATTCGTACTGAATAAGATATATGCTTATTTAATTCATTTATCATTAGGGTAAGCTAACCTATTCCGCGTTTAGATCAAAAGTGTATATGATCAGTGGAATTTGCCTTTATTTTTAACCCCTCACCTATAAAGAACCTAGTACTTCAATCCATAAAGTAGGTTTGAAGATAATCGACCTATCTAATCTACTCCCTCTAAAAAAGAATGAATAATCACTTTCAAAATATTGGGGTTTAAATTTGGAAAATATTTAAACCAGAAAAATCAAACGCACTAAATTGATTTCAAGAGTGCTATAACCAGGGATCCTTAGTTTTTACCAACCACCCTTCTAATTCTTTGGTCAGCGTCTTCCTTATCTCTGTTTGTTTTTCACTAAGATTATTTAATTGAAAGGGGTCTTTTTGGTTATCGAAGAGTTCGACTTGATCTTGTTTATCAAGATCTTTTTGGATCATTAAAGTATATCGGTGGGTCCGGACGCCACGTGCACCCAGCGCTTCTTTGCCCACATTGACGGACATGAAGAGTTGCGAATTAGGTCTTTCTCCATCTCCTGTTAAAAACAGGTTTGAGTAATCTGTTCCATCAGTTCCTGGAGGGATATCTTCATGAAACCCCATCAATCCAAGGAGGGTTGGAGCAAAGTCGGGAGTAGAAATTAAGAGATCATCAATTCTCGGTTGGAGATGCTCCGGCCAGCGAATCAAAAATGGAATCCTCATAGATTCTTCATAATGGTTGTTTTTTGAGATCTCATCATGAATCCCCAGACAGTTCCCATGGTCAGAGGCGAATAGCACAAGCGTATTTTTTTCTAATCCTTGTGATTTCAAAGTAGCCATAATTCTTCCAAGTTGGTCATCTACACCTGAAATCATGGCGTAATAATTTTTGATGTTTTTGCGATAATAATCCCCCCATTTCGTTCCTTCGTCTGGAATATTTGGGAATTGTACCAACGAATCAAGGGGCACTTGATCATACAATGATTTGTATTTTTCAGGCACTAAATTGTAAGGCATGTGTGGCGGATTCATCGAAACCATAAGGGCAAAGGGCTTATTGGCGTCTCTGAATTTATTTTCCTTATTTTTCAAATAGGCGATAGCCAAATCTGTTTCATGTTCTGGACCCCATTGATCAACAAAATGAAAGAAATCCCTGGAAGCTTCGTTTGACCAATACATAGGTCGATTATGGTAATCATAAGTGCCATAAGCATACCAAAAATCAAATCCATGTCTTCGATCTGGGGGAGTCCATTCGTTCCATTTAACGCGACCTTGATTGTTTTTAACATCAATGTAAGGAACCCGTGGGTTATCGAGGTGCCATTTCCCAATATATCCGGTATCGTATCCCTTTTCCTTTAATACATCTGACCAACATTGTGCATCGGTTGGCAGCTCATAATTAAATGGACTTGACAATGAATTACAGTTAGACCAAACACCATGGCTCTGAGGATATTGGCCAGTCATGAAACTAGCACGAGTTGGGCTACAAATGGGATAATTGCTAACGGCTTGATTGAGCACCAAACTTTGGCTAGCAAATTGATCTAAATGAGGGGTTTTTACATGTTCGAGTCCTAAAAAACCCATGGCTTGACCACGCATTTGATCCGGATATATGATGAGTAAATTAACGGGAGGGTTGGGTGACTCCCTATGACAACTCGCTAACCCCATCAGTAGAATTAAACAAGCAATAGTCACATGATATGGTGTTTTCTGGATCATTTTATTTTGTTAATTAAAACCAATTAAAAAATTAATTATCTAAAATCTCCTACATAAATTTATACAAAATATGGGAGAGGATAAAATATGAGTGCCATTAGGGTTCAAACCTCCCACAATAACATCTGCTTTTTTAATTGAAATTAACTTATATGTCAATGCCCAACGGAGAGATATTCGAAACTTTCGAGTTGAAAGAAATACAATCTATACATAGATAAAACGGTCAATATCGAGTCCTTCGCTAACTTCATTAAAATTGATTGGATTACGCAGAAGGTGTTAAACAAAGAATAAATCTCTAGATTAATGGACCACTTGCCCGCTCATTTCATTAGGCTTCATCAATCTTTTATTGTGACCAAAAATTTCGTGAAGTCATTTAATCCTAAAACGGAAGCATTGAATATGCTTGATGAGGCCCTTCCTATCAGGAGGTCATTTAAAAAGAGAGCCCTAGAACGACTTCTTCGGCCATAGTCCCCTTTTATCATGCGATTTTTAGGCATTCGTTGTCTGTATTATTTGTTTCTCTTTCGTTTTTTTTGAATAGATTAGTAGTAAAGCTTTTAACCAAAAAAATCAATGAGGATTTTTAAATTTCTAAAATTTCCCGTTTTATTAATTGCTATGGGTATGATTATCCTTGCCTGTCGAGAGCAACCCGAGGTGCCTTGGATATCTTTATTTGATTCCAAAACTTTGAATGGTTGGACACAAAAAGGGGGCGAAGCACTTTATGAAGTACGCGAGGGCGCGATTGTGGGCGTCACGGTTAACCACAGCCTAAATTCTTTTCTAACCACTGAAAAGACGTTTGATGATTTCATATTAGAACTTGAATTTAAGGTAGATCCCACCATGAATTCAGGGATTCAAATCAGAAGTAACAGTTATGCTCATTATCTCAATGGCCGGGTGCATGGCTATCAAATTGAGATAGATCCATCCGAACGTGCTTGGAGTGCTGGCATCTATGATGAAGCACGACGCGGGTGGTTGCATCCATTAACTGATGAGAACGTACTTGCCAAAAAAGCCTTTAAACAAAACGATTGGAATCATTACCGAATCGAAGCCTTGGGAGATACATTAAAGACTTGGATTAATGAAATTCCGGGGGCACATTTGATTGATGACCAAACTTCTAGAGGATTTATAGCTTTACAAGTTCATTCCATCTCTGGAGATCAAAAAGAGGGCACTGAGATCGCTTGGAAGAACCTTCGTATACTGACACAGGATTTACAAAAATATGCCCAAAAGAGTCCGCTTCCTGCCTTAACCAAAAAGAATCGTTTGACTTCCAATGAACTTGAAGAGGGTTGGGCTCTGCTTTGGGATGGCCTGACGACTGAAGGTTGGGTGGGAGCCAAATTAAAAGGGTTTCCCAATAAGGGCTGGATCATAGAAGATGGTGAACTGACCGTATTATCAACGGGAGGCAAAGAATCTGAAGAAGGAGGTGATATTGTGACCCTTCAGCAGTACGCAGACTTTGAGTTGATGCTTGATTTTAAGCTGACACGAGGGGCTAATAGTGGCATCAAATATTATGTGGATACTGCGATAAATAAAGGTTCAGGTTCGGCCATTGGTTTAGAATATCAAATTCTAGATGATGAAAGACATCCTGATGCAAAGGAAGGAAATCATGAAGGCAGCCGGACACTGGCTTCACTTTACGATCTGGTTCAAGCAGATTCCAACAAACCTACAAAGCCTATTGGTGAATGGAATACCGCTCACATTATCTCGAAGAATAATCAGGTAGTACATTACCTCAATGGAGCCAAAGTACTGACCTATAATCGAAAGAGTAGGGCCTACAGAAAACTTGTGGCGGCTAGTAAATATGCCAGATGGCCCAACTTTGGCGCGTTGAATCGGGGTCGTATTTTAATACAAGATCATGGCGATCGTGTAAGTTTCAGGAATATTAAAATTAAATCTCCTATCAAATGACCACCAGAAGAAATTTTATAAAGACAACAGGTCAATTAGGGCTGGGCATGGCTGCCATAACATTCCCTAGTTTAACCCAGGGACAAATTTTAGGTGCCAACGATCATATTAATTGTGCTGTAATTGGTGTTAGGAGTCGTGCTAAAGCCCATGTATCCGCTATTAACGCGCTCAAAAACACAACCCTTCTATACAGTTGTGATGTGGACGATATTATTTTGGAAGCGCACAATATTTGGTGTCAAAAAAACATAGGCTATGTACCTAAGGTCGAAAAAGATTTTCGCAAAATTCTCGAGGATAAAGAGGTAGATGCCGTATTTATAGCCACCCCCGAACATTGGCATGCGCCCATGGCTATTTTGGCAATGCAAGCCGGCAAGCATGTATACCTAGAAAAGCCTTGCAGTCACAATCCATATGAAAATGAATTATTGGTTGCTGCACAAAAAAAATATGGAAAGAAGGTGCAAATGGGCAATCAACAACGCTCTGCCCAAACTTCAATGATGGCAATCAAAGACATTAATGATGGCGTGATCGGAGAAGTTTATAAAGGAGAAGCCTATTATTCCAATAATCGCGGTTCGATAGGGCAGGGTAAAACCGTCCCAGTACCAAAAACTTTGGATTGGGAGTTGTGGCAAGGTCCTGCGCCACGCGAAGCCTATCGGGACAATATTCATCCCTACAATTGGCATTGGTTTAGGAATTGGGGTACTGGAGAAATACATAACAATGGCACCCATGAGATCGATATTTGTCGCTGGGCGCTGGGCGTTGATTTACCCGAAAGTGTTACTTCATTTGGAGGGAAATATACATTTCAAGATGATTGGGAGTTTGTAGATAATCAACAAGTGACCTTTCAATATCCTGACGATAAATTCATTACTTGGACGGGGCACAGTCGAGGATTGATCCAACCCACTCAACCGGGTCGAGGCACCACCATTTATGGCAGCAAGGGGACCTTGCAATTGGATCGTAATTTTTATAAATTATTTGATTTGCAAGGAAATTTGATCAAATCTGAATTTGAAAATGCGATCAGCGCAACCACCGATACCACCGGTCAAGGCCAGTTGGATGTAAACCACATAAGTAATTTTTTTGATGCCATAAGGTATGACAAATCGCTGCATGCTGAAATCAAAGATGCCAGCATTTCTACCCTGTTATGCCATTTAGGTAACATGGCACAAGACGCTGGAGAGACCCTAAGGATTGACCAAAATACCGGTAAGGTATTGAACCATAAAAAAGCCATGAACGCCTGGAAAAGGGAATATGCACCTGATTGGGAACTGAGCTTATGATTAAGTGAACCCCCAGCCGCTCAACTAAAGAAATAAAAAGTAAGTAAAATCAGTAATCATACAGGATACTGCATTTAAGCTTGAAGATACCGCAATTCATATCCGTTGGCATAAAGTTTTTTGCATTCCTCACATGGCTCCGTTAATTTGGTTAAGGATAAATAGGATGCCGCTTAACGATCATTCTCTGTTCCCTTCATGGTCATTTCGACCTCCTTGATCTTTTCATATAGTAATTGATTCAACATGAAAAAAATAGTCAAAATCTCTTTATTACTCCCCGGATTTCTTTTTGTTGCACTGCTCAGTATGGCTCAGGTAAAGACTGAGGAGAAACCAAGCAAACTATTGGTGCGTGCGGCTGAACTTGAATTAAATACGCCCTATAAGGCCCCTCCCGGTGATGCCCTATCACACCATACCGCGGGCTTTGCCAAAATAATGTGTTCGGCGGTCTTCATCACAGGATTGACCCCTGAGTTTGCTGCGGAGCATGTGGGCTATTTCACTTCGCCCTACGCAGAACGAAAAAAAGTAGGCAAGCCGACCGTAGATTATGAAAAAAAATCGGTCTCGATTGCACTTCCCAATGGCATATTGCGAACGGCCGTTTATACCGGTGATCAAGGTTGCGTTTGTTTGCCCGAAGGAGAAAATACACTGTATTTTAAACCAACCAAAATATTGCGTAAGCCATCGAAGCTGCCCCGCACCTCTTGGCCGATGGGTGACCTCATGATCACGGATGAGGCTGATGAAAGTTTGAATATGACAAAAATTCAAGCGGCTGTTGATGCCGCTTTTGCTCCCGATGAAGCATTGACCGCGGCCCTGGTCGTAACCTATAAAGGCCAAATAATTGGGGAGCGCTACGGCGAAGGCATCACTCAAAACACCGCTTTAGAAAGCTGGTCAATGGGTAAAAGTCTTTCTGCCACTATCATGGGCGTCTTGATGCAAAAAGGAGTGTACACCTTGGACCAGCCCGCCCCCATTCCTCAGTGGCAAGAGAAAGGCGATGCACGTGCCAAAATTAAAATTAAAGACATCATGCACATGTCCAGTGGTTTGTATTGCAGGGCCCCTCAAGACCCTGATTTTGATCCTTCGGTCGGATATCCAGATCATTTGTATCTGTATACAGGAGGCGTCAATTCATTTGAATATGCCGCTAATTTATCCCAACAATGGTTGCCAAATACCGTAGGGCGTTATCGCAATTCTGATCCTGTCCTCATCAATTATCTCAACCGTTTGGGGATAGAAAGCTTAGGTGAAAATTATCATGCCTTTCCCCAGAAAGCATTGTTCGATAAAATAGGTATTCGAAGTATGATTCTAGAGACCGATCCTTATGGTAATTTTCTAACCCACGGATATGAGTTCGCTTCGGCGCGTGATTGGGCACGAATAGGTAATCTTTATCTACAAAACGGCGTTTGGAATGGGGAACAAATTTTACCCAAAGGATTTACAAAATTTGTAAGCACACTGGCTGAGCCCTGGTTGACAGACGGTCGCCCCATCTATGGGGGCTTATTTTGGATCAATGGAGACGGTCGGCTGCCCATCCCAAAAGACGCCTACATGATGCTTGGGGCAGGGGGACAATCCGTAGTCATTATCCCTTCCCATGATTTAGTGATCGTCCGACTTGGACACTACAAAGGACAAAAGGCAGGAGGACAAGCCTTGAATAAAGCCTATAAGTTGATCCTTGAGGCCCTCTCTGAATAGGGGAAGATGCTCGGAAACTGGATAGAACTAAAGGATCAGCAACTTAAAAAAAGAAAATCCAAGACTTTTGGACCCTCTCATAAAGCATTGTGAGGTTACTGGCCTTTAATCACCCTAAAGGTCTTCAAGAGGGCTTCTTTATCCTTTTAAATGCCAATCATCTTGATCAGTAGCCTATTTGTAATCATCAGTAACACTTAAAGCATGGCCAAAAAATTCATGCTTTTTAATTATCTTTAGACTCAACTAAACCTTACTTTTATGAAAACGCTCTTATCTTTTTTTTCACTTCTTTATTTTTCATCACTGCTTTATGGGCCCAAGATTTAGCCAACCCCAAAGGAGGTGGCACACTTGATGTTGTATCTATCCATTCAGGTGATGGCTTTTCAGATATTGATTTTGAAGGTCAAATAAGTGGCTATGGCAGTGTTTATATTACTTTCAAGGTTTCCTCTATCAATACATCAAAAACAAGTGGTGTATTAGATGGACAAGCGAGAACCATATTAAATGATGGTACGCTTTTATCAACGCCACTGAAAGGAACTTGGAAAAGAAGTGGTACCCTCCTTAAGTTTTATTTTACCGATGCACTCAACAATGGTGCAATGAACTTTGTAATGTGGGATGTAGACCTTTTGAAGAAAACAGCCGACGTAAACTACTATGAATTGCACAGTGCCAATGAATAATTATGGACAGAATGCACATTCAATTGAACCCCACTAGACTTAACCATTTTTAAGATTTCAAGGATGCGGAGGTAAGCATCTTTAATTATGGGCTCAAAGATCTGCGAAGGCTCTTGTGATTCAGATATAGGACTGTCTGTTGGGTTTTTCATGTGTTATTTTGCACGCTAATCACCCTTGTAAAGCTTCTCTATAATGCCTCCTGGTACCCAAACTGTAAAAATCAACAAGCTCAAATGAAAAATCCCCTCTGCTAAGCTTTGTAACTAATGAAATTGGCATCACATCTGCATTCTACTCATCTAAGTACTCTTTGCCCTAAGCATAAAAAAACCTCCCAATACTAGGGAGGTCGTAATCATTGATGAAGGTTCTAGTTACCCATAAATGACATTTCAGGGACTAACTTCATCGTTTCCACATAATCACCATACATCTGAGTAGCTCCCCACAAAATATCCATATCAGTTCGATAAGAATTAAATCCAAATTTTGTGTTGTATACTTCTTCAAAAGTATGTTCTTCATTTGTCCATTCTCCTCTCGCTTTCATGGGATCATCGAAAAAAGTACACCAACGGAAAGTAGCTAATTGATCTCCAGAACTAATCTTAAACACTGCAGTTACCCTTGTAGAATTATTTTCATTTAACACTTCAAAATAGCGTTGCATGACTCTTCTAAAATTAGTCTCTCCTCCTCTTATAGTCATGGTGTTTACTTCAATATAATTGAAGGGCTTTCGTCCATCTACCCAATTGGAGGACCAATCTTTAAGTATCCACCAAACTTTTGAACCTTCCATGTCCGCTACGTATTTACCCACATTTTCAGACCAGTATTTCTGTTCAGCTGTATTTTCGCTGTAAATTTGTTCTAATGTTTTTGCCACATTTACCCTTTCAAATTTCCCTTGATCGGGTCCTGTCATGATTTGATAGGTGACCATGGCGGTTTCTGGCGAATTATTGAACATTTTGGTCTTTTTACCCGCGGCATCCCTAAACGCTTGTTGCTTGCCTTTGACCGTTTCCCATCTGTTGGTCCTATAATATTCCCAATTAGAGTTTGTTTGCGCATAACTGAATACAGAAAGCGTAATTAAAAAAAGGGTAATTAAATTTTTCATTTTTATATAGATTTAGTTGCAGTTACAAGTATAAGAAAATACTAATAGATCGGATGATTCAACTCACTAAAGTCATGTTTTTTTTGGTTTAAATAACTCGAAATTATCAGCTTAATAAATAATAATCAGAGATATTTAAGATTTGTTTTTCCCTTTTTATTCTCATAAAACTGGAATTACACCCTCATTATAGAAAATCATTTTAACTCGGTTTCTAATAATAATTAACTTAGGGTTATGTCAAATAAATGGGCTCTTTTGAATATCAACCCTCTCCTAACCTTATAAGAGAGATAAATGATTAAACAATTATATCATAAGATAAAAATCGAGCTAAGGAGATATGTATAAATTTGAGAATGAGTAAGATCAAAAGAAGAGATTTCATTAATGGAACCTTGATGGCTGCTGGGGTAGCAATGCTTCCAGTTGGTTGTGATAACAATACTGTTTTGGATCATATCGACCCACTTTATTATCCTCCATCACTTACGGGACTTAGAGGAAGTCACCCAGGATCAAACACACATGCCCATACCAAAGCATGGGCACAAAAAACGAATTGGGGCGTGACCACAGATTTAAAAGAATCCTATGATTTAATTATAGTCGGTGGAGGGATCAGCGGTCTTGCTGCTGCCTATTTCTATCAGCAAAAACATGGGCAAGACAAGACCATACTTATTCTCGATAATCATGATGATTTTGGTGGGCATGCTAAAAGAAATGAGCACATGATTGATGGTCAAATGCGCATAGGTTACGGTGGCTCTCAAACCATAGTAGAACCAAAACATGGGAGCCCTGCGTTTCATTCTCTACTCAAAGATATTGGTATAGATCTTGAACAATTTAAGACCGCTTATGATAAAAGCTTCTATGAACGGAATAATTTAGGTGCAGTAACCTACTTCAATAAGGAAGTATTTGGTACTGACAAAATTGTCAAACATCCCTACTGCAATTATCCAAATTATGTTGAGGGCCTTTCAATGGGAGGTAAACTTTCCAATGAAGCCGCTGCCCAACAGGCCCCTTTAAGTAAAAGGGGTCAAGAACAATTACTGCGGGTCCTCAATGGGGGCCTTCATGAACTCAATATCCCGAAGGATAAATTAGGTAACTACATTAATTCCCATTCCTATTTTGACTATTTAAAAAATACTTTGGGTGTAGATGATCTAGGTGTTTTGAAAATGGCTAGAAACTCTGGTTTAGATTGGGCCCTCACAGGAACCGACTTGATGACCATCGCAACAGCCAAGAATGTTGGAGCTATGGGTTTCATCCCTAAAAAAGTATATGATATAGAAAATCCATACATCCATCATTTTCCAGATGGTAATGCGAGTATTGCCCGAGCTTTGGTGAAAAAAATGATCCCCGAAATTACAAAAGAAGACAATCCTGATGCCCTTTTATTATCAATTTTCAATTATGCGGAATTGGATAAATCAAGCCACGCAACCCGCGTCAGGCTGAACAGTACCGTTGTCAATGTAAAACATAGTAGCCTACCGAACAATTCGAGTGATGTTCTCGTAAATTATATCAAGGAAAATCAATCGTATCAAGTCAAAGGAAAAAATGTGGTTATGGCCTGTTATAATATGATGATTCCGCATATAGTTTCAGATCTTCCAGAAGAACAAGCCTCGGCGTTGAGGCTTCAGTCAAAATGCCCTTTACAATACACGAGCGTAGGGTTAAAGAACTGGAGAGCCATGAAAGAAATGGAAATCGGAATGGCGATGTCGCCTGGAAATATGCATCAGGCCGTAATGATGGACTTTCCGGTAAGTATGGCAGGTTATGAGTATACCAAAACACCTGAAGACCCTTGTTTGATTCAGATGATCAGTTGCCCTTACGGAACGACTATCGGCGCACCGGCAATGGAGCAATATCGTGAAGCAAGGTACAAAATGCTAGGCCTGCAATTCAAAGATTACGAGAATGAAATCAGAACCCATCTAAGTGGCATGCTCCCTAAAGAATTATTTGATTTCGATAGAGATGTTCAAAGTATTACGGTCAATCGTTGGGGTCACGGCTATACCGTAGGGGGGCCGGGCGATTCTGTGGAAGTAGGGCGGCAGCCTTTCGGACGCATTACCATAGCCAATTGCGACTCTGCTCCTGGTGCCGATGCCAAAACAGCCATCGAAATGGCCTTAAGGGCTGTAGGCGAACTGAGCTAACTTTTTTTGTTGAAATCTGGGATTAAAAAAATATATCTATTTAATTCCGAGAGATGCCTTCATCCTTTTTTATGAAGACGACAAGCCCATTTAATAAATATTGATTTTTTTGTTTTTTCAGCTGTTTTATATCTTATGAAGGAATAATTGATTCCTCAACCCTTTTTTAGATGTTTATATCGTCTTTAGTTAACTTATTATAAATGAGTGTAAAGTTTTTTATTTTGGATCGAAAATGAGATATTTAATCTGTAAAAAAGATAAAATCCTTGTTTACTAAAAGTGAATAGATTTACATTGTTTAAAATAACCAAATCATAAAAAAATGAAAAAAATATACTTAATCACATCCGCCTTATTTTGCACTTTGCTTCTCAATGCTCAAATAGCAACCATGGAAGCTTATGTCATCAAAGACGGCATGACCGATGACTATGAAGCCCTCGAAGACTTTGTCTCTCCCCTTAAATCAATGGCTATCAAGGAGGGTAACCTTCAGGCCTGGATGGTAATGAAAAGAAAGTCCGGAGGAAATTTGCAAGAAATTGATCCACAGAAAAAAGTAGCTGATTATTTGGTGTTTAATATCTACAAAGATGAAACTCAGATGGAAGCAGATATCTGGAGTACCTATGTAAAATATGCCTATGCCCATTACAAAAATAAAATGTCAAAAAAGAATATCGACAAGAGATTCAGTAGCAACCCCAAGGAATCAGCAAGAACTTATGTGATCGAAAATGTCTATCAAACGCCGAGCTACAGACCTCAAATTGGCGATGCCATCAATATGGGTCCCATGGAGGCCTTGAATGATGATTATGAGCAATTTGAATTAGAGTTCTTTATGCCGATGTGGCGTAAAATTATAGAAAAAGGAGGTTTGAGAATGTGGGGGCTCGCTCGGGTCAAATCATCTAGCGATAATGCCTATAAAAACTTAACTCATTTTGTTTTTCAAAATCCAACAGGTATGGAATATACTTTTGATGAATCTACATTCATTGAACAAAAGGTTCAAGAAATGGGCGTGGCATCTAGGAAAATGTATGAAATGGCTGAGATGGAAAT